>Ga0307515_10009152_pt1 | contig 19196 bp, 2 predicted proteins | sample 17_EM_MG_FD_194513 | JGI IMG/M metagenome (GOLD analysis project Ga0307515, IMG submission 194513) | Populus trichocarpa ectomycorrhiza microbial communities from riparian zone in the Pacific Northwest, United States - 17_EM | ecosystem: Host-associated > Plants > Roots > Unclassified | place...
AAAGAAAAGGGCTACTTTTTTCCCTACGCATGGGAGGTGCCGGAGAAGGCCCTCTATTTAAAATATATAGCTTAAGACTAATGTTTAGCTAAAATATATAGAGACCTACTACCTAAATAGGGCCAATAATAAGGTTATACGGCTTAACCTTATAGGCTTAGGATTTCTACGCCTCCTCTATACGCCTAGGGTAATCCTATTATAGGACTTAGTAATCCTATATAAGCAGTTCCCGCTCTACCCCCTATAAAAGGACTCCCTCTTTAGCTATAAGGAGTACTAAAGGTTTACTATATAGGTAAAAAGCTTACTAGCTAATATAGTTACGCTAAATAAGCTAATAATATGGAAATACTAGCCCGCCTATAAGGCCGTAGCTAAGCTAAAATATAAGGCCGTAATCTTAAAGATTAAAGGGGTTTAATTATACGTGTATATAATCTTAAAACGCCTTAGTAAAATATAAAGGTTATTAGTATTATTTATACCTACACCTATATAAATCTAGTAAGGAAAGACGGGTATTTAGATAGGGCCTATGGAGTCTATATATCTACCTTTAGGTAGGCCTATACCATTTACTATAATATCTACTATATCCGCGCCACCTATTTAGCTATCTACTATATCCACACCGCCCGCTTAGCTAATACCTATACTACCTACTTAGCTATCTACTATATCCACACCCCCCGCTTAGCTAATATCCGCACTACCCACTTAGCTATTTACTGTATTTATACCGCCCTTACTAACGTAGGCATAAGTAAATACTTAACTACCTCTCCTATTTATCCTTAACCTATAGGCGCCGCTAAGGAAATAAAAGATACTTTAGGGCGGTAATTCGGTATTCTAGCTCTAGGCTAAGTAGACTTTAAGGCTAGTAGGTAGGCCGTTAATTAAAGCTCTTAATTATTACTAGGGGGTACGCTAGCGGGTTAACGGCGAGGCTATATTCTATAGCCGTCGCTATAGGATAATTAAGGATATAAGATAGCGCGTAAAAGACGGTATAGTAAGAGATAAAAGATAGGCTATTAGCTAGCTAGAGTAGCTACGAAGCTAGCGTTCTTTAGATTAGCTTTATAAGAATATTTAACTACTAGCCCTTAGGGCGGGGGGGTGGGAAAGGGAGGAAAAGGCTCCGTATTAAGTAGTATATATATATATATATATAATACTATCTTATTATAGGACTACTACAGTAACTAAAACGCCGTAATATAGGACTACTATAGTAACTAAGACGCCTTAATATAAGACTATATTATAGTAACCAAGACGCCTTAATATAGGACTACTATAGTAACCGAGACGCCTTAATATAAGACTATACTGTAGTAACCAAGACGCCTTAATATAGGACTATTCTACAGTAACCGAGACGACTTAATATAGGACTATACTTTAGTGACCAAGACATCTTAATATAGGACTATATTACAGTAACTAAGACGCCTTAATATACGAGTAAAGCGCGTTTAAGTATTATAAATTTAGAGTAATATTACGCGACCGCCTAGAAGTACTAATTAAACTTAAATTATATACCTTTTGGCCCAAAATCGCGTGCGAGGGTACTTAGGGGCAGTCGCTGCGCGACCTCGTATAGGGTTCGCGCGCGTTATTAGTAGAGGTGGCCCTAACCTTATATTAACCTAAATTATAACCAAGCTAAATTGCCCCCCCGATATGTAATAGATATAGAAAAATAGTAAGTAGGTAAAAAAGAGGTAAAAGACGGCTAAGAAAAAGGCAGCTATTGCGGTAGCCACAGCTATAGGGGAGGAAGCTGTAAAGGAGGAAGGAGATATATAGGATAAAGAGGCCTTAGACGCTTTATTTAATAAAATAGTCTAATACTTAGTTATAAATAGCTACGTCTCCGCTATTACTAAGCTTTATATAGAGTAATTAAAAAGTAAGGCCTTATAGCCACTATAGGGGGTAAAGTTTTTAGCGGTACTAGATAGTATCCGCTATAATAAGGATTAGATTTAATGCGTTAACTTTATTAATTAAGGCCTATTTATAATTACTAGCGGCTATAATATTAAGGGGCTTAAAAAGGCGATTACTTAGTACTAAAAGACGAGCTCTAAGATACCGAGTTTAGTTAAGTCTTACCTTTAAACTACGGCTAAGTATTTATTAGGTTTATATTCGGTCTATATAGCTACCGTTTTCTAACCTATTCCTTAGGCTATACTATCGTTACTTAGGGTAAAAGTAGATAGGATATTTAGCTTACTAACCTTATTTTTATTAAACTAGATAAGCTAGCGCTATATATAATTATATTAATAATATAGAGGAGGCTGAATTAATACGGCAAGGTTAAGTGTATAGGCTTATACGTAATACTAACCCTATTCTCTATCCTCTCTCTATAATAGCCTTTTACTTCTTTAACTACTAGGGTAGAAACGGCGCTAAAAGCTTCCTATTTTTTTAGCAGCTAGAGGATTACTATAGCCTATATATTTTCCCTAATAGCATTAAAGTACTATAATGGCCGTTAAGCTATTATACGCAGTTTAAATAAAATAAGAAGATATTCTAAGGGGTAGGAATTTACTTAAAGAAGAAAACCTATAGCGCCTATAAGTAGAGCGTCTAGTATACTAAGCTTAGCGGCGTTAAGGAGACCTAAATTAAATAGGCTAAATACTAGAATATGGACGCGATAACGGGAGCCTACCTTGGCTATCTACCCTATATATTTATATAGTTAATTACCAGCTTCCTAAAGAAAGGGAAGGGCTACTTTCTCCCCCGCGTATAGGAGGTGCTAAAGGAGGCCTTCTATTTAAAATATAGCCTAAAACTAATATTTAGCTAAAATATATAAAGACCTACTACCTAAAAAGGGTAAATAATAAGGTTATACGGCTTAACCTTATAGGTTTAGGATTTTTACGCCTCCTCTATATATTTAGGGTAATTCTATTATAGGACTTAGTAATCCTATATAAGTAGTTCCTGCTCTATCCCCTATAAAAGGACTTTTTCTTTAGCTGTAAGAAGTACTAAAGGTTTACTATATAGGTAAAAAGCTCGCTAGCTAGTATAGTTACGCTAGATAAAATAATAATATAGAAATACTAGCCTGCCTATAAGGCCGTAGCTAAGCTAAAATATAAGGCCGCAATCTTAGAGATAAAGGGGGTTTAATTACGCGTATAAATAATCTTAGAACGCCTTAATAAAATAGAAAGATTATTAGCATTATTTACACCTATATAAATCTAGTAAGGGAAAATAGGTATCTAAATAGGGCCTATAGAGTCTGTATATCCGTCTTTAGACGGCCCTATATTTATACCTACGTCTATTTCTAAATATATTAACTGCTAAATTCCGTCTTTAAATAAACTTTCTTCTATATATTTAACCCCTAAGGAGATACTAAGGGGTCCTTAACTATCTACTACTATAGAGCCTACTTAGCCGTCTACTATAATGTCTACTATACCCCCATAGCAGCAGCCGCAAGCTTTTACTATACCCTAACTATAGCTACCGTAAGCTAACGCTTAATCTCTTTCTTTTATCCCTAACTTATAGGCGCCACTAAGAAAATATAAGATACTTTAGGGTGGTAATTTAGTGTTCTAGCTTTAGGTTAAGTAGACTTTAGGGCTAGTAGGTAGGCCGTTAATTAAAGCTCTTAATTACTATTAGGGGACGCGCTAGTGGGTTAATAGTAAGGCTATATTCTATAGCTATTACTATAAAATAATTAAGGATATAAAACGGCGCGTAGAAGACTATATAGTAAGAGATAAGAGATAGGCTATTAACTAGCTAGAATAGCTATAAGGCTAGTATTCTTTAGATTAGCTTTATAAGAATATTAAAATAGTTATTTTACTATAGTAACTAAGACGCCTTAATATATAACTATACTAGTAACTAAGACGCCTTAATATAGAACTATAGTAACTATAGTGCAGTTTTATATTAAGATATCTTAGTTACTAGAGTATAGTCCTATATTAAGGCGTCTTAGTTACTATAATATAAGTATTTTAAATTTAGAATAATATTACGCGACTGCCTAGAAGTACTAATTAAACTTAAATTATATACCTTTTTGCCTAAAATCGCGTGCAAGGGTACTTAGAGGCAATTGCTGCGCGACCTTATACGGGGTTTAGGTGTATTATTAGTAGGGGTATCCCTAACCTTATATTAATCTAAGTCGTAACCGTACTAAATAACCCCCCCTAATATATAATAGGTATCTAAGACGCTTATATAATCTCTTTAAAATTCCCTTTATTTTCTTTAGCTATACCTATTATATATTAGGGGGAGTTATTTAGCGTAGTTATAACCTAGGTTAATATAAGGTTAGGGCTACCCCTACTAATAATATACCTAAACCCCATATAAGGTCGTGTAGTAACCGCCTCTAAGTACCCTCGCATGCGATTTTAGGTAAAAAGGTATATAATTTAAGTTTAATTAGTACTTCTAGGCGGTCGCGTAATATTACTCTAAATTTAAAATACTTATATTATAGTAACTAAGATGCCTTAATATATAACTATACTCTAGTAACTAAGATGTCTTAATATAAAACTGCACTATAGTTACTACAGTTCTATATTAAGGCGTCTTAGTTACTAATGCAGTTATATATTAAGGTGTTTTAGTTACTATAGTAAAATAACTATTTAGATATTCTTATAAAGCTAATCTAAAAAATATTAGCCTTATAGCTGTTCTAGCTAGTTAATAGCCTATCTCTTATCTTTTACTATACTGTCTTTTACGTGCTATTTTATATAAGAGGCCAGCCTGACCGGAACGTATAATTATCTAATCGACAATGTCACTGGTAAGTAGAAGGTAAGTCAAAGGTATATTAAAGGTAAGTAGAAGGTAGAATAAGTTTTATATATTAAAGGACAAATGCTTTTAACCACTTCTATTTAGAGACTAATTGCTAGTTCTTCTTTAGAGGGGAACTAGCTTCCTATATATTCCTTCTAAGATGCTAGTAAAACCTTTCGCCCCTAACCTGTCTAACTGTGTCTTTTAGAATATAGATAGGATATAGATAAAACCTCCTACCGTCTTATCGGATATATACCTCCTAGGGGATTCCGTTATAATTGCCTCCCCTCTTAGGGTCTTAGTCCTTTAAGACTTCGCCTCTACTAAGCTTTTATAGAGTTCCGGCTAAAACTACTAGGGAAACCCTTAGTAGAAAGGTACTTTATAATGCGACTTATTGCCAGCTCTTTACTAGCGCGGAACTTCACTTTATCTTTTATTCCTCTGCTTTTCTCCTACCCTAGCTCCTTATAGTGCTTTTATAATGGGATTTTAATAATAGTAATAAAAATTTAGTGGGATTTACCTCTCTAATTTTAGGAATTTATTATAAATGGATCTAGAGGTTATTTAGTGTAATGCGTTAACTAACTACTAACCCTATTTACCTAAATAGGCTTTAATAATGACGTCTTTTATTTTAATTTCTTTTTATTTATAAGTCGTCGTCTCTCCCTTATCCTTCTATTAATAACACTATTCGTCTCGTTCTTAAATAGGCTGTTTTTATTACATCTCGCCTTTTAGCTTTTATATCTTTAGCCGTACTTCTATTACTACCTCATTATCTTTTCTTAACGCGTCTATAAGCAATAGGATCCCTACCTTATCTCTTATAATAATACTAACTTCTTAAAGTATTTTCTTATAATAGCTTGTAGTCCTTCTGCACGTCCCTAGACTGGTAGCAGTGTCGTTCCTCTCCTAGTAACGCCCTAGATAGCGTCTATTACTCCTATAGCAGTTTCCCTAAAATGCTATCGTTGCTGCATTTATACTCTTACGCAGGATCCTTCCTACGTCTATAAGATGCCTCGCTCTAGCAAGAATAAATTTAAGTGCTCCTATTATCGCAGTAGGAGAAAGACCTACGTCCTAGTATTTCCCATTCCGTCCTATTCTAGATTTCGCTAATTATACTAGATCCCTACTATCTATACGTATAAGACTTATAGGCTCTAACGCGCTATCTAAGATTTCCGCTAATATCCTAATAGTAATAGGCGGGGACAGAAGGTATCTTCCCTTACTCGCAGACTCTTTAATTTAATAAGGGTTTCTACTACTATAGAGATGTAATAATCTTGGATATACAGTGTTTAGGAGCGTATATGCGAACAGCTTGTCCTTATTAATAATAATATTTATACTCTTATACAGGCTACTCTAGCTAGGTAAGTTTCTCTAGTAACTTACTTAGGAACTGTGCTAACTCCTTTAGCTAATGTCTTTTTAATCCCTGCTTAGACGCCGATTTAGAACCTAGGGATACTAAGAATAGTAATAAAGGTTAAGATAAACGTTCTCCTCGCCAGTCTCCCGCCCGTACTAGTCCTTCTAGTACCCGTTATTCTAAGAAGAATATTAGTGGAAGTGCTAATGCTTCTAGAGATAGAGAAGCTGATAATACTCTTAATAATAACGTTAAGATGGAAGAAGAGGCTCCTATTACTGCTGCTAGTATTTAAGTTATTACCTAGCTCTTTCCTTCTTCTTATAAAATAGCTTTATATAGTGCTTCTTAGGTGCCTTTAGGATGCCCTATTATTGGGAATTAACTTTATACTTTAGGGATGCCTTTATTCTAAGCTTTGGTAATAATCTATATAAACGTAGTGCACTACTATAATCCCCATATATAATAAACGGGTGGTGTTCCTATAGGTGCCTTATAATTCCTTATAATTTCTAATTCTTTATAGGCTGTCCTTTTGCTCCTCTTCGTACTATTAACTCTACTACGTATCTTCGGTGCCAGGCCGGATACTCTCTTTTTATCCCTAGGGGATCTTTCTAAATTCCTAAGGCCACTTTTTATAGTACTACTGCTCCTTCTTAAAAAGCGTCTCCTTTAAATAGTATCCCTAGTAGTTCTCCTATGGATCCCTATAGGCTTCCTCTTACAGGATTTTAGGATCCCTATTATAATAGCGAAACGTTTCCGTTCTTAATGCCTATGCTTAATCCTATAGTTTTAATTTATAGGGTTTTCCCTATTACTTTACCTGTAGTATATCTGGGACCATTTTTAAATCTTTACCTTTAGTTCTTAGGAAGGTTTTAATTACAGTATTATATCCCGGCTAAAGGTGCTTCTTAGGTTCCTAACTATTATATACCTAAGAGTATCCTTCCTAATGAACTAAAAATTCGCGCTTCTTTTGGCGCTATCTTTAGTCTAGAATGTCTTCTATATTCTATTCTAGTTCCCTATTAATTTTACTAGGTATGGGCGGTTCCGCACTATCTCTTCTCTAGTATAGCTTTAGTAAGGAAATATAAAATGTGGGATATATTAAATAAGATTTCGGTAATTCTAATTTATAGGCTTAGTTTCCTTTAGTTTTCCTAACTATTTTAAAGGGTCTGAGCTACTGGTGATCTAGCTTCTTCTTAATACGTTTTATTCGGATATTTTTTATAGACAGTAAGACTTCGTCTCCTATCTTAAATTCTTTTAGCATATATTTTTTATTATAGTACCTTTTTTGCACGGCCTAGGCGTCTAGTAAGTGCTTTTTAAGTTCCTCTCTACGAATTCTTATTTACTTAATTCTTTTGGACGCTATTAGTGCCTCTTTTTTAGGAATAATATCCTTAATGTTCTAGGGGTTATTTACTTTTACCCCAAACAATGCTTTATAAGGGGTTATTTTTATACTGCTATAGATGCTTATATTATATATATACTGCGCTAAAGCTAACTACAATGTCCAATTATCCTATTAATAATTAATATAGTAGCGGAGGTAGTGTTCTAATAACGTATTTAGATGCTTTGTTAGCCCGTCTATTTATAGGTAGAAGGTAGTACTTATCCTTCGCCATATTTTTAATAAGAGATAAAATAAAGACTAAAATATACTATTAAATACGGTACCTCTATTAAATATAATTCCACTTAGTGTGCTAAATAAGAGCTACTGTTCTAAAAATAGGTCTGCTAGTTCTACTGCTGTGATTATTATTATAATAGTAAAGTATCCTAAAAACTTTATATACCTATTAATAATTACTAGGATAGCGTTAGCAACCTCTTTAGTTCTTATCTTAGTAGGGGGTAAGCCTATAATAAAATCTATTGTTAATTCTAATATGGGTCCCTGCGGAATAGGAAGCACTAATAACTTACTATATAGGCAATGCCTAGATATTTATATTCTTTAGTATGTATTATACCTTAATATATAGTTCTTAACCTCTTTAGATATTCCATCCTAAAAGTATTTCCTTTAAATGGCCTTAAGGGTTCTGTTAGCACCGTAGTGACCCCTAAAAGGGTTATTATAGAAGACTTTTAGAATTTTATCTTAAATCGCTTAGTCCTTTGGGATATATATAGCACCCTTAAAGCGTAACAGACCCTTTTAGTCTTGCTACCATAGCTTTTTAGTAACTTTAGCTAAGTTGGTCTCCACTATATCTTTCTACCTCTCCCCAAAGGCGAAGGCGTCCCTTTATTAAGCTTAAAGAAGAAGATCCAGAAAGGGTTTATGCAGATTACTTACTTCTATTTCGCCTACCGCTATTACGGACTTAAGGTATGGCATAAGACGTTTTAAACTATTAGTGCTAGTAGATTCTTTTACCGTTATATAGTGTGTCACGCTATAGATAGGCATCTTGTCTATCCCCCTTAGATCTGAAAACTTGCAGCTAATACGCCGTTAAGTTAAAGGTGCCACAACACCTCTAGCACATCCTATAGAATTTTTGCTAATTCTAAGGTACGCTAACTTTATAACGTCTGCTTAGTCTATAACCTAGTTTATAACTATATTCTACGGCTCTATAATCGTATTACTTTATAGCTATATTACTAGGACCTCTACCCTACTACGAAATTCTATAGTTCTAGGGAAAGAGTCTTCTTTCTTCCTAAGCAAATTTTGCAATATGGGGATTATTTCCCCTATGCTATCCTAGATTCTCCCTATCTTATAATCTAGACGTCTTAACAACCTATTAGCAGGATTTGTCTTTCCTAGGCGGTATATAATTTTAAAGTTATACTATAATAGTGCCTCTACCTATCTCGCTTGTTGACCGCTTAATACCTTTATAGTTATAAAGTATTCTAGGTTATTATGGTCTATAAGGACTTTAATAGGATAACTGCTTCCCATATAATAATGTCGCTAGTGCTTTATTACTGCGATTATTACGAGTAGCTCCTAGTCGTGCGTTATATAACGCTGCTCTATAGGGGTTATTTTCCTTAACTAAAACGCTATAGGATGCTATTCTCCGTCTTTTAATTAAGATATAATTGCCCCTAGGGTAAAGCTAGATGTATTTATTTTAAGGTATATATATAGCTCCTAGTAGAAGTATATTAGGATAGGCGCTAATATAAATAAATCCTTTAACCGGTCTATTGCCTACTTAGTAGCTTCCCTAAATATAAAGGGTTCTAACTTCTTACTATTCTTAGATCCTTTTAGTAGATTAGCAATTAGGAGTATTACTTATAAATAGTAAATAATAAACCTTTAGTAGAAGTTCGCCGTGCCTAAAAAAACCTATACTTCTCTAAACGTCGTAAGGTATAGCTATTCCCTAATAGCGTCTACCCGGCTTTTCTCTATTAACACTCCGTTAACGCTAATAATAAAGCCTAGAAAATTAATGCTAGTAATATAGAATAAGCATTTTTTTAGTTTATATAGAGCTCGTATTCCTATAGTCTTTTAAGTACTATTCGCACGTAGTGCGTATATACTTCGTAGTTATTAAAGTAGACTATAATGTTATTAAGATAGACCACATATATCGTGTCTAATAGGCCCGATAATGCCTTATTAATATAGGCCTGAAATATTACTGGTGCGTTAGTGAGCCTAAATAGCATTACTAGGTACTTAAAGTGGCCGTACCGTATTTAGAACGCCGTTTTCTACTTATTACCGGCTTTAATCCGGATTTAATAGTATATATCTTTTAGATCTAGTTTCGTAAATATCTTTGCGCCTAACAGCCTATTAATAAGCTCCCTTATTAAGGGTAGCGGGTAGTAATTCTTTATAGTAATCCTATTAAGCGCCTAATAGTTAATATAGAGGCGAAGGGTTCCGTTCTTCTTTAGTATAAATATAATTGGTGCCCCTATTAGGCTTATAGAGGGCCAAATCTATTCTTTCTAAAGATTGTTTACTATATACTAACGTAATATGGCTAGTTTATTTTCTAATAAGTTGTATAGTAGTCCAAAAGGAGGTTGCTTATCCCCTATGTCTATCTTATGCTTAACTAATATGGGGTTAGGTAAGGTCTATGCAGCCTTTTTATTAGAAACCTCTTCTAGGTCTATATATTCCTACGGAATCTCTAGTTCCTTAACTGCGTATAGCCGGACATCTAAAAATAAATATCCTGCGTCTTTATTCTTGGGGTTAAGAGTAGTATATATGGTATATGCCTACCCTTCTTCTTATATATGGCTTAGGAAAGTCTCTTAATCCTTAACTATAATGCGTGATTAAGATTTCTAGTGTTGATACGAGGCTAAAGGCCAATTAATGTCTGGGTTGACTTAGCGAAGCTATAGGTATCCTAAAATAAGGTTATACCCCTTAATTTCTGCGACGTAGAAGTGTATCTCCTGTATGTCCTATAGACCGTTGCGGTCCTAGCTAGTAATAGAAAACGTCTATTCCCTATAGCATGGAATCTAATAGCCTTTAATACTTTAAATGGTGCGCACCTGCGAGCCGCTAAGGTCCAAATCTAGTTCTTTTACTAGTAATTAAGAAATAAACCCTATACTCGCGCCGCTATCTATAAGGCAGTCTTGCGTTACCTATTTATTATTAACTTAAATGGAGACAGGAATAACTATGTGGTAGTTTACTTCCTCCTTCTCTAGCTGGCCTAGTGTAAGGGAGTAAAGATCTACTAGGCTGTCTCTTTTCCTAATTAGGCTGACTCTTACTTCTTTTACTGGTAGAAGCGGCTTATATAGCCCTTCTTACCGTAGTTATAACAGGTATATATTTCCTAGTTCCCCTCCTACGGATTAGGTCTCTGCCTATTATTATTTTAGGGTTAACTAGCGTTGCTCTAGGGCTGCAAGGCCTACTTACGTTATCCTTTTACAGAGCGGTTAGGTTGGAATTTGCCCCTATTATTAAAGCTAGGTCTAGTCCTACGCTCTTTATTATTAGCGTCTTATTCCTTTTACTTGCCTAGATAGTCTCTTTTAGTATTCTTAATCTAAGTAGCTTTAGAGATAAGCTTTTCTTAAGAGGTAGGAATTTCGCCCTTCTCTTATATGGCCTATTAAATCTTAGGTTATAGCTTAGCGAGTAGCTAGTGAAGTTATATAGCGTTATCCCATAGATCTAAGTAGGGCATATTATCTTCTAGTTCTTCTAAGTAGTTTATAAACTAGACCACAGTCTAACTATTCCGCTGTTTGGCGTTATAGTATCACTAGTTATAGTTTATCCCTTAATTAGTAGGGTTTTAGACCTAATTAACTAACCAGGTCCTAAGTTCGCTAAATTTAAGGGGTATAGTAAGTTTCTTCTTATAGTATGTCTATAAACTCTTAACGGTGCTACGTAGGAAGGTAGAAGTAATTAGTGTCTAATTATACTTATTAGAGTAACGTTTTGGATTTAGCTAAAACTTAGTTTCGTATTAACGGATAAAATAATTGTAGTTCTGGAGACTATTACTATGGTACTTATTAGGCTCCTTAGTGCGGAATTTAGGTTTTTCTAATATTATAGCGTAGTGTGGCGTTGCCCCTTTAAGTCCGCTTTATGTCTAGGGTATCTATACTTCTCTTAACTATCCTTATAATTGTTTTTAATAGTCCTAATATACTTATCTTAATTATATCTCTAACTCTTTTATTTTTTATAGGGTCTCGCGTAGCGACTACTTTAATAACTCCCTAGCAGTAATCGTTCCTAAAGGTCTCGTAAGGTTAGACGGACCAGCCGTGGCTTCTTTATAGGAAGAGGGAATGCGCTCCTTTAGGGAGACTCTTTAAGCCTCTTGTGGTGGGGGCGTCGTTTTAGGGGGTAAGGAGGTATAGCCCGTCATCGTTAATTAATAGCTGTACGTTCCTTCCGTAAAGGATTAAGAGTGATTAGAATTGTAAAAGGCCAGCTTAACCAAAACGTATAATTATTTAATCGATAGTGTTACTGGTAAGTAGAAGGTAAGTCAAAAGTACATTAAAGGTAAGTAGAAGGTAGAATAAGTTTCATATATTAAAGGATAAATGCTTTTAACTACTTCTATTTAGAGACTAATTACTAGTTCTTCTCTAGAGGGGAACCAGCTTCCTATATATTCCTTCTAAGATATTAGTAAAACCTTTCGCCCCTAACCTATCTAACTGTGTCTTTTGGAACATAGATGGGATATAGATAAAACCTCCTACCGTCTTATCGGATATGTACCTTCTGGGGGATTCCGTTACATTTTATATCCTTAATTATTCTATAGTAACGGCTATAGAATATAGCCTTACTATTAACCCGCTAGCGCGCCTCCTAGTAGTAATTAAGAGCTTTAATTAACGGCCTACCTATTAGCCCTAAAGTCCACTTAGCCTAAAGCTAGAACACTAAATTACCGCCCTAAAGTATTTTATATTTTCTTAGCGGCGCTAATAAGTTAAGGATAAAAGGAAGAAGTTAAGTATTAGCTTATAGCAGCTATAGTAGAGGTATAGTAAAAGCTTATAGCAGCTACGGCGGGGGTATAATAAATGCTTACGGCTGCTACTATAGGGGTATAATAGATGTTATAGTAGACGGCTAAGTAGGCTTTACGGTAGTAGATAGTTAAGAACCCCTTAGTATCTCCCTAGGGGTTAGATATATAAAAGAGTGTTTATCTAAAGATAGAATCTAGCTACTAATACGTTTAGGAATAAACGTAGGTATAAGTATAAGGCTATCTAAAGACGGATATATAGACTTTATAGGCCCTATCTAGATACCTATCTTTCCTTACTAGATTTATATAGGTATAAATAATACTAATAATCTTTTTATCTTGCTAAGGCGTTTTAAGATTATTTATATACGTAATTAAACCCCCTTTATCTCTAAGAGTGCGGCCTTATATTTTAGCTTAGCTACAGCCTTATAAATAGGCTAGTATTTTCGTATTAATATCTTATTTAGTATAACTACGCTAGCTAGTAAGCCTTTTACCTATATAGTAAACCTCTAGTACTCCTTATAACTAAAGAGGGAGTTCTTCTATAGGGGGTAGAGCGGGAACTACTTATATAGAATTATTAAGTCCTATAATAGGATTACCCTAAATACGTAGAAAAGGCGTAAAAATCCTAAGCCTATAAGGCTAAGCCGTACGACCTTATTATCTGCCCTCTTTAGGTAGTAGGTCTTTATGCATTTTAGCTAAATATTAGTCTTAGGCTATATCTTTAAGTAAAGGGCCTTCCCTAGCACCTCCTATGCGTAAGGGAAAAAGTAGTCCTTTTCTTTTTTTAGGAAGCCGGCAATTAACCGCATAAACGTATAGGGTAGATAGCTAAGGTAGGCTCCTATTATTATATCTATACTTTAGCGTCCAGCCTATCTAATTTAGGTCTCCTTAACGCCGCTAAGCTTAGTATACCAAACGCTCTACTTATGGGCGCTATAGGTCTTCTCCTTTAAGTAAATTTCTACCCCCTAAAATATCTTCTTATTTTATTTAAACTGCGTATAATAGCTTAACGGCCGTTATAGTACTTTAATACTACTAGGGAAGATATATAGGCTATAGTAGTCCTCTAGCTGCTAAAAGGATGGGAAGCTTTTAGCGCTATCCTTACCCTAGTAGTTAAAGAAGTAAAAGGCTATTATAGAGAGAGGGTAGAGGATAGGGTTAGTATTATATATATAGCCTATATACTTAACCTTACTATATTAATTCTGCTTCCCCTATATTATTAATATAATTATATATAGCGCTAGCTTATCTAGTTTAGGCCCTTTATTCTTTAGTTTAATAAGAATAAGGTTAGTAAGCTAAATATCCTACCTACTTTTATTCTAAGTAATAGTAGTATAGCCTAAAGAATAGGTTAAAAAATAGTAGCTATATGTTATGGCACCGTAACGCGTAACCTAGATAGGGAGCCTAGTTAGGGGTTCGGCTAAGGACTTGGCGTTATAACGCGTATATGTTACGTCTCTACCTCCTATATATACCTCTCCTCTTCTCCTTAGCTTAGTATCTTCGTAATACAGCATTCTACAAGCTTCGGTTTAGAGGCATTTGTATGAGCCGTAACACTATATAAACCGAATATAAACCTAATAAATGCTTAGCTGTAGTTTAAAGGTAAAACTTAACTAAACCTAGTATCTTAGAGCCCGTTTCCTAGTACTAAGTAATCGCCTTTTTAAGCCCTTTAACGTTATAGCCGCTAGTAATTATAAATAGGCCTTAATTAATAAAGGTAATATATTAAATCCGGTCCTTATTATAGCGCATACTATCTAGTACCGCTAAGAGCTTTACCCCTTATAGAGGCTCTAAGGCCTTACTTTTTAATTACTATATATAAAGCTCGGTAATAGCAGAGACGTAGCTATTTATAACTAAGTATTAGACTATCTCGTTAAGTAGAGCGTTTAAGGCCTCCTTATTCTATATATCTCCTTCCTCCTTTATAGCTTCCTCCCCTATAGCTGTGGCTGCCGCTATAGCTACCTTTCTCTTAGCCGTCGTTTACCTCTTCTTTACCCACTTACTATCTTTCTATATCTCTTTTTATTTTAACTTATATTTTTAATAGCTAGCAGCCTATAATTCTTAATTAATAACTTACTACTCTAAAAATAGGTAAAGCTTATCTTCTATTACCTAGGCGCTGTCTATATTACCTTTTAGTCTTATATAATAGTCTTCCTACTCTTTCTACTTTAGCTTATACGCCTTTATTATACTCTTTAAGCGCTAGGCCTTATAAATGTTGTATAGCCGCGCCGTCTGGGCCTTAAATTCGCTCTAGAGGCTATAGAAGGAAGAAGCTAAAGGGGCTTTATTTAACCGTAAAGTAGACTATAGGGTAAGAAGATTCTTAAAAGACTTTATATCTATAAGAGGTAAGGGGGAAACGCGTAAGTATAGTATAGATAAATAAAGCTACTAAACGCGTAAATATTAAAGGAGAAGATAAAGAATAGGACTCTATATTATATAATTAGAATTATAGCGAGCCTTTCTATATAAAATTATAAGCCCTACGTAAGCTATTACGGGCATAAGAATAGGAGAGGGTTAGAAAATAGATTGTTAAGGTAACGGTGAGGTTAAAGGCGCGATAAGGCCCTCTATACTAACCCAGTACTAACCTAGGCCTTAAAAACGCGTCTAAAAAGTAGGGGCCACTACTAAAAGGGGGGTTAATATTTAGACGATATATCGCGGACCTTAGGGGTTATGCGTAACCCGAGGTTACGCTAAGCCTAACTCGGACCTCTAATACCTATCGCTTTATAAGATGTAAAAAAAGTAAAATACAGTCGAAACTCTTTAGTACGATATTTGATTATAACGATATACTCTATATTATAATCTACACCCCTTAATCAAATTTTTTTTGTGTAATATTACAATATACTAACTATTTACAATATCGTTAAGTTTTCTTTACTAAAATCGTTATAACCAGTAGAGATTTTGTATGGGAGGGATCCTACTTAGCCCGTAAAGTAGATGCCCTACGCTCTTTTAGGATGCTTAGCCACGCGTTAGCCTCCTTTTCCCTACTTATTAACCCAATACGTGACTCTATGTATAATAATACCATTGGTATTACGATATGGTAGGCTGTACGACCCGCATCGTTATAAAGAGTTTTGACTGTAGTAAACTACTTTAGTACTTAGTAAAGGTAAGAAGCTATATATTTAAGACTTTTAAAACAAGATAAAATACGCTTAAGGACCTATAATAGATAAAAATTAATAGAGTAGAGTAGCAGCTTAGTTTAAAGGTAAAAGAATAAGTATAGGAAGAGAATTCCTAGGGACTTAAGATTTTAACGAATAAATAAAGGTACCTATAGTAGGGGAACAAAGTATTTAGCCTTAGAGTTAAATAGCCAATACTAGAATTACAAAGTTTATAGATTTAGAGGATCCTATAGCTAGACGCAAACTAGGAAAAAACTAAAAAGGATTTAAGAATGAAATTAAAGTGTAGTAAGAATAAAGAGGCTACTAAGGGTTAAGAATACTAGGCAGACTTAGGGTTAAAGCACCTATATAAAGGATTACTAATAGGCCTAGAATGGGTATGCTAAGAGTAAAGTAACTTAAAGAACTGTAATAAAAAGAGGACCTAGGGGTTCTAACTAGATTTAAAGAATAGTATACTAAAGGTTGTAATAACGTAGTAATAATAAGATATTTCCTTATGGATAGATTATATACGCTTATAAAGCTATATTAAAAGTGGTATAAATAGCAATATAATAATAAGTAGGAAGACTTTTATATATAGCTAAATAAAAAAAGTTATTTAAGACTAAGTAATTATAGAGAAACGCATAAGTTATATTAAAGGAGCATTAATTATAACGTTAAAAAATCTAGAAGAAAGATTAGAGGACTAAAGAAGCGGAAGGTAAATTATAGTACCTATAGATAAAGGACTAGCGTTTAGATTAACTAGATAAATGTTTAAACTTATAAGTAAAGATAAGCTAAAAGTTAACCTAAAACACCTAGCATATTATATATATAATATGCATAAAAATCCAAAGGAAAAGAATTAGAAGTACCCTATAAGAATATATTAGGCGCTAAATAAGTAATAATATAGAAATACTAAGTATATATACGGCTAGCATCTAGTAAAAGTTTAAGAATTAGAAAATTTAATCCTTTAATTAAGAAGATTCCTTATAAAAGAAAGCTTAGATAAATAATAATAGTAGGAATACCTAAAGAATATATATCTATAGTATATAAAGGATAAAAAGTAAACTAGGTATTGGCTAAAGAGTAAGCTAAATATATAAGGATTAAGTAGCTAATAGTTAGGAAAAGTAGAGGCCTATAGGACTAGAGGGAGCTAGTAGTAAAGCCTTAGACCCTTAAAGGAATTTAAGGACGACACTTAAATTTATAAGTTAATTAGTAAGATTAATAGTTTAAAGTATTAATAGATAGTAGAGTAATAAGGAACTATATTTTACTAGTAATAGTAAAGAGGATAGGGCTACCTTATAGATAGAAGGAGCACCCTTATTTATTAGTTATAATTTTAGGAGATCTAATAACCTATAGAGGAGGTATTTTTAATCTTAAAATAGGACCTATTTAGATAACTATTAAAGGAAGATAAATTAAAATATCTTTTAATATCTTACTATTAGGACAGGATAAGGCAGTATTAGGTAGGCCTTAGTTATAGGAATATAATCTAAAGATTAATTAGATTATAGGATAAGTTAATATTAGAGATACTTAATAACGTAAGAGGTATATAGTAACTAAGTTAGTATAGTACTAAGTTAAAGCGACGTATAAGGAAACTAAGAAAGGGTTGTCCTATATATTAAAGAGATACTATAAGTATAGTAAAAAGCTATAGAGTCTAGAAAGTAAAAAGCTATTAGAGTATATAGTATAGGACTATAAAATAGAATTAGAACCAGAAATAAGTCTAAAGTTCTTTTTAATCTATAAGCTAACTAAAGAAGAGTTAAGAGTACTTAAAGAGTTTATCTAGGAAAACTTATAAAAGGGATATATTAAACTATTATGGTTATTAGTAGGATATCTAGTATTATTTATACTAAAGAAAAATGGAAAGCTTAGGCTATATATTAACTATAAATAGTTAAACAGCATTACTAGGAAAGATAGGTATTTTTTACCCTTAATTAGCGAAATCTAGGATTAGATAGGTAATGTGCAAATCTTTATAAAGATAGATTTAAGATAGGCGTACTATTAGATTAGGATTAAGGAAGGTAGTAAATAAAAGGCAGCCTTTAGATTAAAGGAAGGACTATATAAGCTATTAGTTATATAATTTAGGCTTATAAACGTACTAGCAATATTCTAAAAGCGAATTAATAATATATTAAGAGAACACCTTAATAAGTTTATTATAGTATATTTTAATATTATTATCTACTTAATAATTAAGGAAGAATACGAAGAATACGTTAAATAGGGTTTAAAGAGACTATAAGAAGAATAGATATTAGTAGTAATTAAAAAATACGAGTTCTTTATAAAGAAGATAGATTTTATTAGATTTATTATTAAATTAAGTTATATTAGTATAGACCTAAAGAAAATTAAAGCTATAGTAAGTTAGTAAGAACTAGAAAATATAATAGTATCTAAGATATCATATTAATTATATATAGAATAATTATGTATTATTACTACTAGTTATATAATTTGCATATAATACGACACTATAGAAAGGTATAGAGATATTACTATTTTAGGCGAATTACAAATATAAGCCTAAAATATTATTATTACCGTAATAAGTAAAGAAAATAAGTAGTATAATAAAATAGAGAATAGAGACTCTAATAAATCTTTATAAGGACCTCTATTTTATAATATAGTTAGTATTAAAAAAATAAAAAGGTACTATAATATTAAGAGATCTAAGGGACTAGATCTAAAGGAGGGGGATAAAGTATAGCTATTATATAAAAAATTTACAAGTTAATAGCTAAGTAAGAAGTTAAACTATATTAGACTAGGACCATTTAAAATTATAACTAAGATTTTAGAAGTTACGTATAGACTTAACTTACTAGTAAAGATAAAGATCTACCCTATATAGCATATTATAATACTAGAACTAGTATATAAAGACGCAAAGCTATTAGTTTATAAAGAAGATATATATAAAGGATAAGAAGAAGATAAATAGTAAGTTTTAAAGATCGTTAATTATAAAGATATTAATGACGAAATATAGTATAAAGTTAAGTGGATAGGCTATAGTAAGACTACCTAGAAGCTACTAAAAAACTTAAAGAACGCTATAAGAAAGGTATAGGAGTATTAAAAGAGAATAGGTTAGGTAATATTAAGAAGGAGCTAAAAATAAAGAAATTAGTTAAGGGTAACAAATAAGCCGGATTATTTAAGGGATCTACCACTAGC
>Ga0307515_10009153_pt1 | contig 19195 bp, 15 predicted proteins | sample 17_EM_MG_FD_194513 | JGI IMG/M metagenome (GOLD analysis project Ga0307515, IMG submission 194513) | Populus trichocarpa ectomycorrhiza microbial communities from riparian zone in the Pacific Northwest, United States - 17_EM | ecosystem: Host-associated > Plants > Roots > Unclassified | place...
ATACGAACACCAACACCATTTCGAACACGTACAGTACATTTCACTCCTCTAGTTTTCCCTGTACTGATGCCCAAAAAGGTCGTCGAATAACCAGTATGCTAATTTTCATGAAATGCATGGCACCAAGCTAAATTGAATATCTCCAGATCTTCCCCTGTCGGGGCGATCGTTGGTGGGATTCTGGGTGGTCTCGTTGGCCTCATTGGCATTGCGGCGGTCTTATGGTACATCAGACGTAGAAAGAACCTCCAAAAAAGGAAGGACGGAAGTAATGTTTCTCAAGGAAATCCTGTTTCTTACGGGAATCCTGTTTCTCACGGATATCCTGTTTCCCATGGGAATCCCGTTCCTTACGGGAGTCCTGTTTCTTACGGAAATCCTGTTCCCTACGGAAATGGTCCTTCTCCCAGAAGTCAGGACCCTCCCAGAGATGCGCCCCCACCCGCCTACCACCAAAGTTTCGATGATGTGGACGCTGCTATTAATAGGGCGTAGACAGGTAGACCGGGGCGGAATCCCGTCACATCTGGCACGGTGAACGTGCGTCACAATATGATGCCTTAGTTTGCAGTTCATTCATTCCGGGTTGAGAGTACCATTTGTTAGGTCCAGGCACGTCTATATCCTGCATTGGGAATGAAATATTATACCCATCATTTTGATCATCTACGTTGCTGGCAGGGATCATTAGCCCTTCTTAGAGCCCCGAAAATTAGAGTACAAGGTCATTCCTATTGGTAAATAATATGGACGGTGATCTGAACACCTTATTGTTAGTCACATATTCGACTGTTAATGGTACTCAGGCGACCATTTAAAACGCTCGAAGGTAATAGGAACAAAGAGCAAAGAGCACTGCATACGTTCTCGAGAACCTCCCATTGACCGTTTAACACTCCCATCGAGTCTTACAGGACCTCTTTCGGACCCCGCGAGGGGGAATTATGTTTATAGGACGAACCTCGTGTATCACTGGATGCCCCTCCTGCAACAATATTATCGTCTTGCAAAGGGTCCAGCACCACCGACATCCCCAAGAAATACCGGAGAATACCGGATAAGGTTGACATGAATACCATGTTGGGACAAAATGAGCTTGCGTTTTGCAACTTACGCTTCTATTATATACTTTGCAACAGTGGCAAATTCGCGTGCTTAAACGGAAATTTTTAGAAGAATCTACCTCGTCTATGAATTTGAAGAACTCACCACTCTCAAGGAACTAGCTTGATCACATCTAAACCAGCACGACCCCGAAGCTGAAATAGGGGCCGGTCGTCTGAAACGCAGTGCTTGAGGTGGTCACTGTAAGGGTTCTTGGCTACAAGGTTTATATTACGTAATCGGGTTATGTGCGAGTTGTATTAGTTTGGCCAGTCATCACTTTACCCACTTCCACCACCTCAGTACATCTTACAACCTGTACTTCCTGTTTCTCTCGTTATAAAGGGATTCGAAGGGACTGGGCTGCTAACTGAGCTGAGACCAACGAGGCAACAAGTACAAGAAATTTACAGTCACCTGCTGCACGCCCATGGAATTAAAGAAGTGAATAGAATCAGGGAAGTAGCCTTGTGCAAGACGGATATGATCTCGTAAGGATCTAATAAATTACGCTGCCAGAGTGTTATGCTCATCCTAAATGTGCATGAACAAGCGCGCCATCATGAATGAAGAGGTGGGTCGAATTTGAAATAGAGCGATATACACACTTCACAACTGACAACGGGACCTAAAAGAAATTGCAGTGGTTGCCGATCGTGGGTTGGGCCTGGACGGGCAGTGAACCCGGCCGGGTTTTCATCGCTGCCAAACCCGCACCAAACCCGCGCTGCTCATACTGATCCCGGCTGATTGCAGCAGCAGGCTGACGATCCGTTTCACGCTGATGACACGACAGGCTGTTGATTAAACTTGATGGAAAGAGCAAGGGACAGTTTCATGATTTTGGCGTGACTCGTGGAATTGCCGTAATCCTGCACCTCAACCATGCTCTTAATTGTTTATAGGTCATGCTATCGCGCTCACTGTAGTGTAGCACCCAATCCCAATCCCAACCCCCCGCATCCCGAAGCCCATCGATCGATCTGACATACGCAGAGCTAGTGATTCGTTTGGACATAATTTCATCACACAATGTTATCCCCATGCTCTGGGATCTCTTTGATTGTGGTCGTTATTTACCTTTTTGCCGGACGAATGCGACTGGTGGACGCGACAAGTGTCGTCGTCGATGATACAAACACCGCCCAGGTCACTTATTCAACAGGGTGGAAGCACTTCAACGATTGTGCGTGTTTGGTCAAGCCGACGAAGGCAAACGCATACAACGGAACATTCCACCCGTTCGTCTGGTACCACCGTATGCTCACCTGGCACTGACAAACTGGCACTAGCATGACAGCCGATGGTAGTACAGATGTGTTTTTCACCTTCACCTTCACAGGTTCTTCGTTTTTGCACCAATCCCTTCACCACGCGGCGCCTCACTGACATTGACTCTCTGGCCTGGATCACAGGGACGTCGGTTGAGGTCAGGTATATTGCTGTTGACATAGTCAAAACCGACTTTGTCACCAACACGAATGTCAGTTATTCGATTGACGGCGTACCACGTGGGACTGTTGTTCGAAACGCCGAAAACCGCGATTCCTACGTTTACGATCAACCGCTCTTTAATGTTACGGGGCTAACAAATGGCGAGCACATGCTCTGGGTGGGCTTGTCGCCGTCTTCAGTCTTACTGGTTAGATATTGCTTCTGTTCTTCGATGAAGATGCTTACTTGTTTGGTTTTTTGGTCAGCTTGATTACCTCATGTACGAGGGTGAAAGCACGAATACTATGAGAATTACGAGAACCATCAATAATGTGAACATTTCGAATAACAACAGTAACAGTAACAGTAACAATGACAACAGTAACAACAACAGTAACAACAACTCCAACTACATCAAAGGCACTTCGAACATGTACAGTACTTTTGGCTCCTCTAGTTTCCCTGTACTGATGCCCAGAAAGGCCGTCGAATGACAAGTATGCTGATTTTCATGAATTGCATGGCACCAAGTTAAATTGAATATCCCCAGGTTTCCCCAAATCCTTGGTGGGATTCTGGGTGGCGGAGCTGGCCTCATTGTCATTGGGGGGGTCTTGTGGTCCATCTTCGAAGGATGTAGAAAGGGCCGCCCAAAAGGACAGGACGGCGAAGGTGGACAGCGTGACTTTTCTGAAAATGGGCCCCCACCCCCCTATGTCAAGGAACCACAGTCAAATGACCGTAGGATGGACGCTATTGTCAAACCCGTCCAGACAGGTACACCGGAGCAGAATCCCGTCACACCCGGCACGGGCAATGTGATACCTTAGTTATTTGCAGTTCATTCATTCCGGGCTGAGAGTAACATTTGTTAGGTCCATGCTCGTCTATACCTGCATTGGGGATGAAATATTGTACCCATCATTTTGACCATCTACATTGCCGTGAGAGATCATTAGCCTTTCCTAGAGCCCCAAAATTAGGGTATAAGGTCATTCCTATTGGTAAATAATATCAAGGGTGATCTAAGTACCTCATTATCAGTCACACATTTGACTGGTAATGGTACTCGTATTCAGGCGACCATTTAAAACGCTTGAGGGCGACATGAACAAAGAGCACTGCATACGTTCTCGAGAACTCCTCATTGGCCATGTAACATAACATCCCCATCGAGTCGTAAGGGACCTCTTTTGGACGCCGCGACGGGTATTATGTCCGTAAGACGAACCACGTGCGTGTATCACCAGATGTTCCTCCTGCAACAATATCGTCTGCAAAGAGTCCAGCATCCTCGACATTCCCAAAAAATACCGGATAAGGTCGCCATGAATACCACATTGGAACAAAGTGAGCTTGTGTTTTGCAAGTTACGCTTACTATTATTAGGACCGGTTGCACTTGGGAGTTATTCCTGACAGTATCACTATCAGGGCTGGTGGTGCTAAATCGGAATTGGACGATTGAGGGAGCAGGAATCGGAAAGGGACTCAAAATGAACTGAGGGAGAATGGGTGGAGTGCTTGCCCAAGTTGGTATTCTGACCAGGGAATGTGGCGGTTAAACCGCAAGTCATGAGATGTGATATGAGGCTTCCGTACGTCTTAGTACTAGAATTTACTGGTCACTTAAAGAGTTATAGTAGTGCAGAAATGACCGCAATGGTCAATGCAGGATCGCAATTTGCAAAACCGTCGGTCGTAGTACGGTGGCGGTTTTTCGAGCATTTTGACCCTGGGTCCTCTAGATTCCTTTGGGTGTCCAACAGGTGCCGCCTGGTTATGCCCAAAGGATGGAACTACCAGATACTAATCGAATTTAACGGCCGCATCCCTAACTCAACGGGAAAAGCTGAAACCGCGCGAAAATCGTCGCTGACCGCTGTGGCTGTGCTAACCGCACCGCGACCATTCCCTGAATTCTGACTGGAGTCCAGGTATCGAGTGTACATGCATTATATACTACAGTAATCATGAAATAGGAATCGTAGCGGTACCGGAATACTACCGGTCCAAAGGCGCTCTGTCAGATACAAGGAAATAAGACAACCGAAGGGAACTAATGTCAATCAGAATCTCGACAACAAGGTACATCTCTAGCATCAGAGGAATAACCCAGCTCATTTCTGAATATGAAAGGACAGGCTACAAAATCGATGTCACATTGGTAAATATATTATGGACTGTAGTTATATATACAGGCGTAGGATAATGGAACCATGAAAGTCCGTGTCACGTATAATGTTAGTCCGTGGTAGAGTGATGCGTATAGCACACGGAGGTTGTGCCACTAGCTGTACTAGCCCCCAACGATTAGGCATAGCGATAGGACGTGGGCATGGCAGACGTATGGGATCTTACCGAAAACTCCTGATATCCAACTGCTCATGGGATCGAGAGGACATGGATATGAACTGGGCATTGGATCGAGAGCGGGCAAGTTGCCATTGGGTAAGAGGCGCGCGCGTGAGGTGTCCTGGGGGTCTAGGCATAACGAAGAGTCGGCGGGCTGAGCGCAGAGTGGTCAATTGGTGCTGGCGGATTGGAGCGCGAAGCGACCAATACTTCTATTTTCTATTCCGGCGTACCTCGTGGGGACCTCCCACTTGGACGCTCTGGACCTCTCCGCTTTAATCCCGGGACCTCCCACTTGGATGTTCTGGACCTCTCCGCTTTAATCCCGGGACCTCCCACTTGGATGTTCTGGACCTCTCCGCTTTAATCCCGGGAACCCTTCTCAGTTGATTCACATTAATTCCCTTGTACTGGACTGCACCTAATTTTTACTACCACATATCGGCTAGAGACCGCATTATGTTTAATGTATTAGCTGATTCATAATTATAAGGGTATGTGTAGACAAGCACGAGTCTGGTGGATCTCCCCTCAACACCGACCATGAATACGGCAGATGCTACAGATTACTATTGTACCAAGCCATTTGATGCAAACCCCGATGTGAGCGGTATTGGCGTAAGTACTCAGCGCAAGTCGATCGAGTCGTACGTAATACATTGCTTCCAGATTCTCGTTGCGTTCTATGGCCAGGCGATACTCAGCTTCTTTTTATCCACCGTGATCGATATTCTTTGGTATTTCTTCCGCCACAAAACGTACCTGCGCGAGCGGATCGAAGCCCTACATCTTGGGTTGATCACTGATTGGGTCACTGTGGGGTTCGCAATGACAATCGCCGGGCTCTCACAGTGGAGCACCATCTCGATGTTCCACCTGTTTCTGTGCTCCAACCTTGCCGACACTATAGTCATCCAAATCCCCTCCTGGAGAAACCTCATAAACTGGCGGAGCAATCGACTGCAAATCATATATTTCACTTCTTACAGTATGATACGAATCACGTTATTGAGTTATCTTATCCATCGTTTCGTACGGTTTTGGAGTAACACCCCTGGAGAGTGTTTCATCCCATATGAGGGTGGCACTGGCAGTCCTGACGAGCTTCTCATTCTCATTGTTGGAATGGGACTCTCTATAGCATGGGACGTATACTTTATCATAGTGGCAATTTTCGAGATCCATAAAGCGGCGGTGAAACATCGGAGCCAGGAGATCGAGAAGAGCATAGGTGCAGGGGCCCAGGATACGGAAGCTGTATCCACCAATAACCAGAAAACGCAGGAAGCAGCTTTCTGGACCAAGAGAAAGGAGAACGCCTGCATCTTCTTGGCCAAGTTTAAGGTGAAAACGCGGGATACGGGATTTTGGACCAAGAGGACAAAGCACGTTATCATCTTCTTGTCCAGGGCTGCTTTAAGAGGGGGTTTTTTAGCATGGAACGCGTACTGGACCATTACGTTCGTCCTTGCCAATCGAACGCACATTTCAGGGAACGAATATATTTTCAGTTTTGGCCAAGTTGGTGCCTTGGTAACACTTGCTGCCTCGGTCTATAAGATATTGAACTCGTATCTCGGTAAGCCATGCATCCCCTCATCATTGAGTAATCCAAGTCGCTAACAACACATGGCAGGGGTTAAAGAGCAAACGGAGTCCAACACTAGTGACGGAAAGAATTTATATGCGGCTGATTCATTATTGGTCCCAGTGGCCATAACCCCTGACGATCATGGTTCCGCCATAAGCGGTGGAAGCTGAGCAAATACGTACACGTCAGACTGTCCGCATGGCATCACTTGCTTGTGTTATGTGTTGGAGTGCCATGATTCATCACACAATTACGTACTTTGTTTGGTCTCTGTTCTGTATAATTAAATTCTGTGCAAGGTTTGTCCCACATATATTTACGGTCGATCCCCCTTTTTCATATTTTCTCATTCATCACCCATTGGATATTACACCGCAATCGCTGAGTTGGCAAGTACCACTAATAGGAACATTTGATAGTCCACATATTGAAATCAATCAGTGATATATTTGAGCCATTGCATAACAATTGGGTCAACAATCAGCAACGAGACATTGTGCAGACATTTGCAAAGGCCAAGTGAGATGGCAGTGGTCCGGTCCGTGGTGACTATGTGGTTAACTGTGATAGCAGACACTGGCATCACGACCAACCCTTCTATACCTACGAGAACAGCAATATTCAGACACAAAGAGCACTACATATATGTTCTCGAGAACCTTCCATCGACCGTGTAAATAACACCCCCGTCGAGTGTTACGGGACCTCTTTGGGACACCACGATAGGTATTGTGTCTATAAGGCGAACCGCATGCATCACCAGATGCTTCTCCTGCAATACCGCGTGTAAGGGCTCGCTTGTGGCTATTCTCTTATCCTATTACATAATACCACTTCTCGTATATAAACCTGTCACTTACCAACCCTGTCCCCATTCGATATATTTTACTCCTCCACCACGATATTCTTACCATCACACGTTCAACTAGTACAGGCTTGTCTCTTTCATAATAAAGGGATTCGATTGTATTCGGACGTCACAGTAAGAAATAAGGTCGAAGAGAAATCGGACCCTTACACCGCGCGCAAAGGGTCCAGCATCACCAACATTCGTCCCAAGAAATACTGGAATACCGGATTAAATACCACATTGGAACAAACAACGTTATCTTTTGTAAGTTACGCTAGCTTTGCAACGCAACACCACAAACAGTGGCAAAATTCACGTGCCTAAACGGTAAATTTTGAAGAATCTATGTACCTTTTTCGAGGAAGAATCCACCGCTCACATCTAAACCAGCACGGCCCCGAAGCTAAGCTGAAATAATGGGCGGTCGGAAACACGTATGCGCTTGAGGTGGTCACTGTAGGGGTTCTCGGTTATGTTACTGGGTTCGTATTACATTATCAGGTCATGATTACTTTACCCTCAGCTCCTCCACCACCTCAGTATATCTTACAACCTGTACTTCCTGTTTCTCTCGTTTTAAAGGGATTCGAAGGGACTGGGTTACTAATAACTGAGCTGAGACCAACGAGGCAACAAGTACAAGAAATTTACAGTCACCTGTTGCACGCCTATGGAATTAAAAGAAGTGAATAGAATCGGGGAAGTAGCCTTATGCAAGACGGATATGATCTCGTAAGGATTTGATAATTTACGCTGCCAGAGTGTCATGCTCATCCTAAATGTGCATGAACAAGCGCGCCATCATGAATGAAGAGGTGGTTCGAATTTGAAATAGAGCGATATACAACTGACAACCGAGCCTGAAAGAAAGTGCGGCAGTTCGGACGGGCAGTGAACCCTCCCGGGCCGGGTTTTCATCGCTGCCAAGCCCGCACTGTTCATACTGATCCCGCCTAATTGCAGCGGCAGCGTGCTGACGATCCGCGTCTTTAATAGACAAGGGACAGTTTCATGATATGATTTTGGCCTGACTCGTAGAACTGCCGTATTCTTGCACCTCAACCATGTCCTTAGTTGTTTATAGGCCATGCTTTGACGCTCACTGCAGCGAAGCACCCCCGCATCCCGAAGTCCATCACACACACCGATTCGTTTGAGCGAAATTTCACCACACGATGTTATCCTCATGTTTTGGGATCTCTTTGATTGCGGTTCTTGTTTCCCTTTTTGCTGGAATATAATGCGACTGGTGGACGCGACGAGTATCGTGGTCGATGATGCAAATACCACCCGGGTCACATACTCAACAGGATGGAAGCACTTCAACGATTGTGCGTGTTTGGTCGAGCCGACGAAGGCAAGCGCATACAATGGAACATTCCACCCGTGCGTCTGGTATCACCGTATGCTCACCTGGCACTGACAAACTGGCACTAGCATGACAGCCGATGGTAGTACAGATGTGTTCTTCACCTTCACCTTCACAGGTTCTTCGTTTTTGCACCAACCCCTTCACCACGCTTCGCTCACATTGATTCTCTCGCTTGGATCACAGGGACGTCGGTTGAGGTCAGATATATTGCCGTTGACATAGTCAAAACCGGTTTGGTCACCAACACGAATGTCAGTTATTCGATTGACGGTGTACCACGTGGGACTGCTGTTCGAAACGCCGAAAACCGTGATTCCTACGTTTACGATCAATCGCTCTTTAATGTTACGGGGCTATCAAATGGCGAGCACACGCTCTGGGTGGGCTTGTCGTCGCCTTCAGTCTTAATAGTATGGTATTGCTTCTGTTCCTCGATGAAGCCGCTTACTTGTTTGTCTTTTTGGTCAGTTTGATTACCTCGTGTACGAGGGTGAAAGCACGAATACTACGAGAATTCTGAACGCTATGAATAATGCGGACATTTCGGACAACAACAATCCCAACACCAACACCAACATTAATACCAACACCAACACCGTTTCAACCACGTACAGTATTTTTGGCTCCTCCAGCTTTCCCTGTGCTGATGCTCAACCTCCAGATCTCCCGGGCCCCCTCTCGGGCCAATCATTGGTGGGTCTCTGGGTGGCTTCCTTCTCCTTGCGACGATAGCATGGTACTTCTATCGTAGAAGCGACCGCCAATCAAAAGATGGGACAATCGCTCCGACAATCGCGCCGACATTCGCGCCGACAGTGAGTGTTTAGGTACACCGGAGCAGAACCCCGTCACACCTGGCACGGGTAACGTGCCTCGCAATATCTTAGTTTGCAGTTAATTCATTCCGGGCTAAGAGTACCATTTGTTAGGTCCATGCTCGTCTATATTCTGCATTGAGAATGAAATATTGTACCCAATCTACTTTGCCGAGGGCTTCAAAAATTAGAGTATAAAGTCATTCCTATCGGTAAATAATACGAACGGTGGTCTAAATACCTTATTATCAGTCACACATTCGACTGTGAATAGTATTCAGGCGACCAGTTCAAACACCCGAGGGCGAAATGAACAAAGAGCACTGCCACAATGGGTGGAGGTAGTTATTCCAAATAAATTGGGAATAGCCTGCAAAAAACCTGCTCCACTGTTACATAATCCATACTTACTCCGTGCCCATTCCCACAAAGAAACAACCCCACCCGATACCGTGCTTATTTCATCGAAGGATTCCATCAAAGGAAGCACAAAGAAATGCCACACCCCAGGGTGGGGTCGTTTCTTTGTGGGAATAGGCACGGAGTAAGTATGGATTATGTTAAAGTGGAGCAGGTTTTTTCGTAGGCTATTCCCAATTGATTTACCCCTGGGATAACTACCTCCACCCGTTATGCTGCATACATTCTCGAGAACTTCCCATTGGCCGTGTAACACCCCCATCGAGTCTTACCGGACCTCTTTTGGACGCCGCGATAGGGTATTAGGTCCATAAAACGAACCGCCTGTATCACCAGATGCTCCTCTGATCTTGCAACAGTATCGTCTGCAAAGGGTCCAGTATCACCGACATTCCCAAGAGATACTGGAGAATACCGGATAAGTACCACGTTGGAACAAAATGACCTTGTGGTTTGCAAGTTACGCTTCTATTATATACTTTCCAACAGCACGAACAGTGGCAAAATCCGCGTGCTCAAGCGGAAAATTGTAGAAGAATCTACATCGTCTATGAGTCTTTGAAGAAGAATCCACCGCTCCCAAGGAACTAGCTTGCTCACATCTAAATCAGCACGACCCCCGAAGCCAAAATAGTAGGCCGGTCCGAAACGCATTGCTCGAGGTGGCCACTTGCGGCACGCCCATGAAATTAAAAAGAAGTGAATAGAATCGGGGGAGTAGCCTTGTGCAAGACGGAAACCGCCACCGCCGAAGACGGCCACACGTTTCGTCAGTTCCACAGATACTTCCATTCAAGGTACATTTACATACCCCAATACCAGGGAATACCTCAGACCAGTCACCGATGGTCATGTCTACTCCTTGAGACACAGCCCGCAGCCGTATCGCTCAACACGAGCTCCTTGGCTGATCGTACACTCTTCCATGCGTCCTTTAATTGCAGCTATATCAAGTCCCTGATCCACCGTTTCCCCCGTATACACGTCCTCCAGTTCTGGATGGGCCCGCCGCACTGTAGCAACTTTATCCCTGATATCGTCCATTCGTGGCCGGCAGTGCAGATAAAACGCTTGTTCTTGAGTCAGAGTCGTCGGGTCGATTTTACCCTCCGTGTCGTGAACGCGGTCGAGTATGGCGCGTCGAACAACGAATCAGGGAGCTTGGGGTACGAGACACCAGTACAGGTCGGTCTTGAAACCCTTGGGACCGACGCGCGTTGGGACTATTGACTCCGATGTATTGCCACATGGTAGATCGGAGGCAGTGATCCTTGATACAGGTATACTGCTAGTCGGGCAATTGACCCGCCCTTCATATGCTTCTCCTTAGATCTGTTTGTTTTGTTTGTTTGTACGACACGTGTGGCCTTTTGCCACCCTTACTATGTACACAGCGAGTCCAACAGGGGCCGTAGCGTTATCGCCGCGCCTATGTATACTCAAGGCATTTCAGGAATTCCAGGGGGTTGGCGGCTGACAAAAGTTTGCAATGTCCTTCATAGTCGCCCCTTCGAACATGCATGGCGACTATTTTATGCAAAACATACGGCGCGGAATCAGTAGCTGCGAAGAGAGTACGTGAAGATTGACATGTGGCACCAACGCGTGCCCTTCTGTCTTTTAGGTTTTCGGTGGAAATGCCTTCTGGTGAGACTATAGATGCCTTGAGAGGTGTCTTCCATGCCCACGGGTGCTTTGGTGGTATTGTTTGCGTACAAGAGCACTGAGGCTATTTGAAGGCGGAGAAATCCCATTCGCCACCAAGGTGCTGTGGATCCATGGGCTCCAGTCCCAGTCTTTGCATATAGGCGAAGATTCCCAAGACATCCACTTAGTCAATAGGTGGGTTGAGGTTAGTCACCTGAGTGTCTTGCTGCAGCGTTACCGTCTTGAACTCCAACCACCTCCTTCCGATGTCGACAACAAGCACATTTGCAGAAGCAGAGGTACAGTACCTTGTCTACTACTATCTTATATTGTAGTGCCACATATGTTCCATTCAGGCAATCGCGAAGAAAGCCAAGATTAAGGAGTTGGCGGGAGATCACAATGCCGCGTTCAAACTATATGTGACTGTAGCACAAGATTTCTTGCATCTCTCGAAGGTGCTTCAAGACGAAAAGGAACGAGCTCGATGCAAGCAGTCCGCTTGCACTGTGCTCATGCGAGCCGAGAAGATCAAGGCATTCAAGAGCGATACTTTGAAGCCTATCGCCCGTGGCTTCTTTTCCGAAGGTACAGTATTATCCTGTCTCGGTGATCTCAGCTCGACTAAACGTTTGATTCGGTCAGCGGAGGAGCGAGTCGTCCTGGAAGCAGGTTCCAATTATAGAACGGGGACATATCGCTTCTGGACTGAACCCAACCCCGAAGAGTTTAACAGTGAACAGATTTTTGTGTACGTGTTCAATTTTGGTCTAAATTCTGCTGACGTCTGCCAAGTGATCCCCATCTGCCAAATGCGCCAGTTGACATCGAGTGGCTGAGACCAGAAATGAACTCTCCGCTCTTTTCACCAAATGTGCTCCCCACGGAGATTATCCAAAACGTCATTGCAAATTGCTCCGTTGTCGCCTCGATGGCGGTGTGCTGGAATCATCATTTAAGGCATAATTCATTCGTGAGGAGCAGTAGTTCCATATAATATCGTCATGTTTACACAGCGACACAGTTATTACTTTCTTCTCTATTCCCGCTATCGGATTCTGGCTTCCCTACGATCTCGTCCAATCACAAGCATGTCATTCGGATGTTCATCAACGGTATTCGAAGGAGAGTGAGTATCGTATATGTTGCTTTCCCTTGCTCTATCTGAACAACTAGGTCGGTGCGTGTGTCGAATGCACGCGAACTCAAGCCACAATTGAACAGGCCTTCCAGTTATCGACGACTCGTTACCATTTCGAGACGGTTCTCCCTATCATGTTACCGCGCAGGCGGGTGCCTCTATTGGCTTTGCGCTGATCGAAAAAGCCGTAAGGTGGTCGATTATGGACAGAGAAAGGGAATGATCACACCATCCAGTATCTGAAGATAAATGGAGGTTACGGTTTTACTGGATCGTAGGTCTTTGGTGATATTCTATTGGTTATTCGTTAACCTCCCTGGTAGAGATCCTGCAGTGGATCTACAGTCCGTCCGTGCTGATATTTAGCTAAGCCCACTGACTCTCTGATAGTACACTGGTGGGCTGGCTCCCAGAGAATATATCAATTCGAGAGTATGTTTGTCACTTGTAGTTCTCGGAGCATTATTGACGGTGATAATCTAGTCCAGTGTTTGCAGCCGAGCGAACCTGGTCAAAAATATGCACAGCATTCAAAAAAGGCAATCAACAGTAGTATCTTCTTTTTCCCTGCTTGCTTACCATCCCGCAGGTCAAGTTCTGCTAACAGTGGGCACGGGAGAGCGGGTCTGTGATATAGGAGACCTCAAGCTCTTACCACTTCATAGCTATGCCATCACCGGTATGTGGAATTACATCTGCTCCGCGTCTCCGATAATTATTTTTGTGCAGACGTAAAGGATGACGAGGACCGCACTGTATCCGTGGTCAATCCATGGCGTGAACGACAGGATGGTGAGCCTCCAATTGGTAGCCGCGCATCTAGGTGCTCACGACAGTCCCTCAATAGGACCTGGCGTTTGGAACTTGTCGTGGTCTACTATTTGCGGGTTTTTTGACAGTCTTTCAATGGCTTGGGATCCATCACAGTTTGAGCATAACGTAAGACATCATAGGTAGAGTTTATTAATACGTTCCTCCATTTGGTATCAATCTCTCAATAGGTTTTGGCAAAGAAAGGAGAGTACGCAAGAAGGCGTCGCCGAGAGTGAGCACACTTATCATGTTCTCGAGTCACCTAATTTATCGGGGTTCCATAGCTATTAATGCTCACATCCGGATCAATCTTCCTTCGAAAGCGGACGAAGGAAACGCGGAAATCTGGTTCCTTCTAAGTCGGCACGTTCGAGATGACGGCCAACCGCCATTGTATATTTCACTTCACGTTTTTCAAGAGGACGGGGGGTCTGTGAGCTTTGTGCAGCCAGAGTACCTGACCGTGCGGGTAATCCATTCAATCTCGCACAGCTGGAATTATACTGATTCGTGTCAACAGGGGGTATACCAAGAGGGTATTCATTACTTGGTATGTCCCACTTTCTATACCTTGACCGGCTTGGGTGACCCTGGCATGTAGACACGCTTCACTCCCGATGGAGACTCGAAGTCAATATCCGTTATACCATCGCTTTATCTCCCTCCAGGAGTCGATCTCAAAGACGACATAGGATACACCCTTGCTGTCTACGCGAACCGCCCGATTGCTTTCGATACCACAGTAGCGACTCCTATGGAAACGAAGACTGTTAGTCTTTGAGCGAATCGAATGTAATGCACTCTCCATGCTGAGGAGCATTATAGTTGCAGGTCGAGTTTACCTCAAAGAACAGTGGTGGAACTTATACCTCTCCCACTTTCTTGCGGAATCCGCAATGGAGAGTGAGGGTCGGACCTGTGGTCAACACTGTTCGACAAAGCGGTGCTGGGCCCGGTTCGAAGCCAACATCCGTGCGGTTCAGAGTGCATGCCTCGTCCACCAAGGACTTGCCGATCAACGTGAAGCTGGTTAGAACCTCTGGAGGGAGACTTGATGAGAAGTGAGCTACATCTCTACTGAGGGATATTTCGTTGACATACCTGATCCTATAGCTTTGTCGGGACGCAGGTCGTCCTTGATACTGGGATATATAACTATGGCATGGCTTGTGGAGAGGCCACTATACCATGTACGTTTCTGACTACTCAGGTATGAACCAGGTAACATGATGACGACTTTGCTCTAGGTGGGGATTATGTCCTCGTCGTGTCTGCTTACACTCCGGGACAAACTGGGTTCGTTAAACTATGCATTGCGTCATCTGATGGCCTTCATGCCGAATCGGTTCCCGCTGAAGGCCTCGGCATGCACGTCAAGACCGTCAAGGGCAGCTGGTGAGTGGCGCCGCCATTCCATTCGATAGCTTCTCCTACCAGTGTGTACGAGCGTAGAAATAACAATTGACTCTTTCCAGGTCTGCGTCCTCAGCAGCAGGTGGACCGTCCTTTGGCAATTACGGAAACAACCCGACCTTCCAGCTAATCCTGCGATGTTCGACTGATCTGAAGTATGCACTACCCTAAAGGGCCCCGATCAATTCTTACCAACCTTCTTTCCTCCCTCCAGACTCCATCTCCGAACGACGATGAGCCGCCGCCAGACCTCTCCAACAAACATCGCGCTATTTTCCAAATCTCCCGACTCAAGTACTCCACGTAGCATATTAGGTGAAGAAGTCCTGTCCAGCGGGCCGTACTCGGATAGCACCTACGGCGTATCGACCCCTCGCAAGCGGATTGGGGCGGGGACGTACATCCTCGTCCCTTCGACGCACTCGCCTGGTCTGACGGGAGATTTTGAGATCACTATTTGGTCAGAAAGGAAGGTCGAGCTGGGTTCGTGAGGAGACATGAATTTGTTCGTGATTTAGAAATTTCAGGGGAAATGATTCCGAAATGCTGTGGATACTATGAACTCCTCAAATGAAATTGTTCGCATAAAGGAGAAAACAGTGATTTCGCCAAGTGAGAACAACAATAGGGACATGTGCAGTCTACTATCCGAGCCGGACGCGGTCCAAGATAAGCAGAGGGACGTCATGAAAACACAAATAGGTGAGAGAATAGAATTTGCAAAGAGGGATGCTCTCCGATGACCAGAGTTAGTGGTTGGCTTATGATGCAGATTAAAGACGCGAGAGACTCGAGTGGTATATATTGGTACAGTGGATGCGTGCTGGATAAATAGAATGCTGGCTGGATGCCAAGTGCCAATAAGAAGAGGGTGTGCGATTTACTGGGAGGCCTGGATATCCAGTGAGTATTCTGACATAGGTGAGAAGGAATGGAGTAGGTACCTTGTACAGTAACAGATGCTTTCGCTGATCCTCATACACGCCTGGCTACGCGCTTCCGCTCACGTCCTTCGTCGTCTGTGTCCATCCGATCGTCATATCGAGGACCGGTTGAAAGTGGGTGGGCATGATGGAGACTTCGACTCTTGCGCTTCCGGCTGATATTAAGATGCGGGCGGATACCGTTTGTCAAATCGACGTCGAGAAGTGCTTCGCGCTTGCGCTTCGAGCCTAGCGCGGGGACCACCAAAGGCAAGGCCTCGACAGAGATGGTCGCGGTTGGTTGGACGAGCGAGACTTCGGGCCATGACGGAATGGCGGCATGTTGCGTCCAAGAGGACGGGTTGTCAGAGGAGGCGCGGAGTGGCAGAGGCAGAGAAGACAAGACGGGTGATGACATCTTGTTGACGGTGATTGGTGCCGGGGGGGACTTTCGCCGCTTCGCCGCCGTCGTGTCTGAGGCTGCTGGAGATTGGCGATCTGTTGGAGTTGGGCTCTTAGTCGTCGTGTTCGAGCGCGAGACGGGCGGGGGCTTGGCAGTCGTGGAAGACCGGTCTAGGTCCTTCAGGAGAGCCTGTTGGCGTTGCTCGAGGAAGGAGATTATTCCGCCTATGGTAATGGGTGCTCTCTCTGCATCTTTGACTGTTGACGAATGGTTTGTGAGAACGGCCGGGGGCGGCTAAAAGGGGGAGTGGATGGGATTTGAAACTTACCAGCAGCCTGGACGTAGTCTACGATGTCTGTGATGGCCGTTCCATAGCCATTCGCAAAGGTCTGTCGACGCGAGTACTGGGCATGTTTAAAGAGGGCTGAGATGGAGAGGGCCGAGTCTTATTTCGGGATTTCGGGAAGGATGGGTCAGCAACGGCTGATTCGAATATGTTGAGAAAAATAAGGGGGTGAATTAGCCAACCTTTGAAGAGGTTGAGGAGTTCGGGATCCTCGTCGACGTTGAGCGGCAGAGTGGCCTTGAGGTTGGATGACATCGAGTCCATGGCAGCACAGCGGCGAGCTTTGAGGGAATTGACAACCAGTCAGTAGGCGTAAGGTGATATCAGATATCCACCTCCACTCACGAGACCGAAAAAGATGCCTGAGAGAAGAAGGGGTGCAAGAGCCTGGCTTTGTCTGCCACTTCTCACTTCTGAACCATACCAATACCCATCTCGTCGTCTGGAGCGAAGCTTGGAGAACTCAGCAGAGGTCTTCAGACATCTTAGGGTGATGAAAGACACGACGTGGAGATGTTGAGCATCGGCTACACGAGAGCCACTCGAGGGTTAAACTTGATTCCTTGATCCGACATTGCACCCTGCTCGGATACCCTACAGTGCTCGTTTAAATACTGCGTGAGTTACGATATGTTCTAGAACGCTTTTGGTGACAACGGGACTGAACGAGGGAGCGGTCGAGGAACAAGAAACACGGCCATCCACGTTGTTCCCCGGGATGATAAGGCCAGTAAGGGTCAGCAAAGACAATGCCGTACGAGAAAGTGTCAATCTCGTCCATTAGCGGTCGTAGACGCCTAGACAGCCCATCACCCTGGGAGTTTCGCATGCGGTGGGAAACTGTCCAATACTTTTCCCGCTCGTTCTGTCCCTGACCAAAGCCACCATCTCAACAGCCCGCAATCAGCCCTTATCTCCCCCATTTCGAATAACCGACCGCCAGCTTCGATCATGCTCGGGTCAACCTTGAATCAACAGCCCTAATTCGCACAAACCCGTAGAAGGAGCCAATCAATCGAACCTATCTCGCTGCCGACGGAGCTGAGTTGCGACGTGGTCGTGTGCCAGACTTCGAGGTAAGGTGCCCCCGCTGTTCGAGTTTAGGCTATCGCTTCAACATTATCACTCATTTCCACGATCGAACCCCACCAGCCCAGGCGAGCCATCCGTGTGGCACACGGTGTCGGCCGACTTTCATATCGGTACTCGATGTCAAAAGAAATCAACAATTTCCGGGTACTTGTCGCTGTCGTTATCAAGATTCCACCAACAAAGGACGCGAGCTCCGCTTCTCAATACAGATAAGCGCTTCCTTCTTTGCTTTCTTGGCGTGGTGATTGGCATAAATAGCCAACGGTTGGGCTTCGTGAGGCGCCTCAAGGAGAGATCCAATCCCCTTCTCTTCCCCACAGAACGACTCCACAATGAGCGATTCGACTGTCGCGACCGTTTTGCCTCAGTGCGTCCTTATCTGTCTCTCCATGTCGATGCGCCTCTCACACGTCTGCCATGCAGAGGAGCGGGCTATGGTGTGGTAGTGGGAATCGGTCTTTTCTTCTCGGTGTTCATGCTCGGCCTGACATGGATCCAAGTGAGTCCATCCCCCGGAGCAGATCGGACTGGACGTTGACTATCATCGCTTCAATAGGCCCGATATACTGCCTTCTCACCAACGAACACCGAAGGTCCGTCGTTCCCCGTCGCGGCGCCACTTCGCCGATCTGACTCTTTGTCCAGAATTCAGCTCCGCTTCCCGTTCCGTCAAGAGCGGTCTCATCGCATCTGGCATTGTCTCGGCGTGGACGTGAGTGACAATCCTTCCTCATTCATTTTGCGACCCTATAGTAAACTTGTCTTCTAGATGGGCGGCGACACTCCTCCAGTCGAGCGCAGTGGCCTACAAATACGGAATCTCTGGTCCTTGTGCGTCCGATTTACCCTTTTGACTTATTTTGCAATTCTTCCTCATCACCGTTCGCGTTTCCAGGGTGGTACGGTGCAGGCGCAACGATTCAAGTTCTCCTCTTCGCCCAACTCGCCGCCAAGCTCAAATTAAATGCGCCTAATGCCCACACCTTCCTCGAGATCATCGGTACGCGCTGGGGTACCTTCGCACATCTTGTCTTCCTGTTCTTCGGCCTTGCCACCAACGTCGTGGTCAGTTCCATGTTATGTCTTGGAGGTAGTGCTACCGTCACAGCCCTAACTGGAATGAGCACCATCGCTGTGAGTGTTTGGCAGTGTGCCTTCTAGTGGTCTCGAGACTGACTGCAGCTTAATTCCAGGCGTGCTTCCTCATTCCCTTTGGTGTCAGTATCTACGTCGTCGCTGGTGGTATGCGTGCGACCCTTCTTTGCGACTAGTAAGTCCCCTCGATAAACTTCCCTTCCGAGTCTCATCTAGCCCAATAGCTCCCATACCGCCGTCCTGTTCGCTATCATTTTCGTCTTCATGTTCACTGTATATGGTACCTCGGATAAGATCGGTAGCATTTCCAAGATGCACGAACTCCTCACCAAAGCGGCCATAGAAACGCCTGTTAAAGATAACGCTGGGGGGAGCTACCTCA
>Ga0307515_10009154_pt1 | contig 19195 bp, 1 predicted proteins | sample 17_EM_MG_FD_194513 | JGI IMG/M metagenome (GOLD analysis project Ga0307515, IMG submission 194513) | Populus trichocarpa ectomycorrhiza microbial communities from riparian zone in the Pacific Northwest, United States - 17_EM | ecosystem: Host-associated > Plants > Roots > Unclassified | place...
GCGCTAGATTTCTAATTAAGGTCCATAGCGACTATAAGAACCTATAGTACTTTATAACTATAAAACAGCTAAGTTATTATTAGGCCCGCTTATTAGAATATCTATCTTATTTCCAATTTTTAATTATATACTGCTTAGGTATCTAAGGCTAAAAGCCTAATACCCTAACCCGACGCTTATAAGACGCGCTAGCCCTAAAAGAAGCGCGCTCTTACTAAAATTAGACCCTACTTTACCTTAAACTATTTAACCCTCCTACTAAAGATCTTATAGTACACGTCCTTAAAATAACTAATTAATCGATTAAATAGATTATAGTTAATAAATACCCAAATAACGAGTTTATTTAAGAGATGCTTAAGCTAATATAAGATGGCATTAGACGCTTTAAAAAAATTTCTCTAAGTAAATATAAAGCCTATGGAAACCGCTTATATTACCAGAACTATCTAGTTATCCCTAATTATAATAAGCTTAAGCTTAAACTCCTTAAATATATATATAATCTACCTGTTGCCGGCTACCCGGGCTAAGAAAAGACCCTAAAACTACTTTAACGGGAGTATTATTAGCCGAATATGCATAACACAATATAAAGGTATATCTTTAGCTACTATACCTACTGACGAGCTAAAGCCTTACATAAGACGTATAATGGTCTTTTAAAGCCGCTACCTGTTCTAGACCAAAGATAAAAGGATATCTTAATTAACTTTATTATTAACCTCCCTAAGAGTAAAGGCTGTATAAATATTATAGTAGTTATAGACCGACTATCTAAAATAAGACACTTAATCGCCTGCCCTAATATATTAACGCCTACTATTACCTAACTATTCCTAGATTATGTATGGAAACTCTATAAACTCTTTAAAACGATTATCTCCGATAAAGGTACCTAGTTTATCTTAATATTTTAGAAAAAACTAACTACGTAACTCTATATTAAAGCACTATTATCTATTACGTATTACCTAAAAATAGATAGCTAAATAGAATACGTAAATGCTATAATGGTATAGTATATTTGGATATATATATTATATTTATAGGATAACTAGATTAACTAGCTTATATTTACTAAGTTTACTATAAATAATTATGTCTTAGAAATTATAAAAGTCTCCCCATTTCTAGCTAATTACGGCTAGCACCTATAAATAGGTTTTAAACCCTTTAGTAATATTCCTTACCCCGCTTATTACGCCTTATAAATTATAAAAGTAAATAAATTTATAGAGAAGATAGAGGAACTATAATAGTTTTTTACTAATAAGATAATATAGGCTTAATCCGCTTATAAAGCCGTAGCGAATAAGAAATAAACCCTAGTACTAGCCTACTAAATTAGTAATTTTATTTAGCTAGATATAAGAAATCTAAATATAAAACAACCTATTAAGAAACTTAATTAGAAGAACGCTAGCCCTTATAAGGTTAAAAAGGTTATCTTTCCTTATACCTACTAACTAAAGCTCCCTAATATGGTTAAAATCTACCCCATATTCTATACGTTAGTCCTCTACCCTATTACCCCTATATTAGACGCCCTGCCTAAATAGATATAAAACCCTCCCCTACTAGTTAAAGTATATAGTGAGAATAAGTACTTTATTAAAAGAATTAATAATATTAAGTATAATAAATAGAAACACTAATATATATATCTTATAAAATGGAGAGGCTTTACTAAGTTTTTAGAATAACTATATTTACGAAGATTTAGTTAAGTACTTTAGGTTAGAAGTGTTACTAAACCTAAGGTCCTAAGTTAACGTCTAGAACGCGTTGACTACATCTTAAATTGCCTACCTTTTGACAGCGAACCTATGAGATTCTATAAAACCGAAATTCTACCTACCTCCGATATACGACACCCCGTTAATTTTACTTCTATAAAATCGGCAGCTATGGTTTAACAGCTGCCTTATATAAATTTTTCTCTAATTAACGAAATAACAACTATTATGGTGTTAACCTATTTAAAGAAGTATAAGAACGATATTAACCTAGATACGTAGAAGAAAGCTATAATTAACTTTATAAACGTTAAGTAATAGGACCTAAACGGATTTCTATTATACCGCATAGTATACTATAAAGACAGTAAATATAACAATACTATGCTATAGTATTATATAAAGGAGGACTTTATTAGATGGATAAAGGAATATAGGTTCCTATAAATAAGGATATTGTATAGGACTTCCGTAACTTCCTTTAGGAGTATAGAGTATTTGTCCCTATAAATAGAGAAGTTATTAGAGATAATATTTAGGAGTATATTATTAATGTAAAAGAAGAGCATAAATGGACTCCATAAGAGATTAAGCACTAACTACGCACTATAAGGAAGCTTAACTTATAATAAAATCTAGGTAATATACCTCTAAAGATAAATCTACCTCTGCCTTTAACTTCTCTGTATCTAATTTAACCCGTAACTTTAACGTTAGATACTCTACCTTAATAAGAGTAGGCATAGGATCCTATTGCTTCGCGATTTAATAACCTTTAGACTCTACTAACTAGACCTATGTCCCTACTACAGCCTATAATACAAACCCTACCTCCTTTATCTTAACCTTAAATTAGAGGTAGTTTAAAATTGCTTATAGAGCTTGCGAAGCTCTATTCAGATTAAGAGAAGAAGTTTAGTAGGGAATTATATAATATTCTTAATTTAAAACTACGTATCTTCTATAATTATTGCTAGAAGGTAGAAATAGAGTCTAATTAATACCATAACGCCTATTCCGTTATGCTTAAGGGCCGAGCTAGTACCTTCTATTATAATTATTTGGTAGGAAAAGGATATAATTTTAACCGTATAATATATAAGTTAAGATACCACTTTAAAATAAAAGAGAATAAGTAGTAGTATATGTTAGAATAGAGAGAGACTACCTTTTTAAGGATTATTGCTATAAACCTAGGTATCCCTCGGCTTAATTATCTTTAAAAGCTCTTTAATTAACTTTAGATGATTTAGCGTAGTTTATCCAAATTATATTAAGAGGATTTTAGTCTATATAATTAAGTTATTAGTGTATATTAAGGCGTTAAAGAATATAACCTTACTTTCTTTAATTCTATAAATACTTATAAAGGAATATATGCTTAATTAAGATCTTCTATTAGCACCGCTCTACACTCTTAAGAAGTATAGTAATTTAATGCCTAACTCTAGCCTGCTTTAATTAACCTGGCTAACCTAGCTAACTAATATAACTATAACTAGACTGATTAAATATATAGTGGCCGTGGTAGGTAATATGGTAAAGGGTATAATTAATAACTATAAGGTAAAGATGGAGGTCCTTATAGAGGTTTATTTCGAAGTAATTACTAAAAGAAGTGCTACGTTTATAAGAAACCGAATTACTAGTTAACTAGGTATTCTCTTAATAAGTAAAAGGAGGTATATAATAAGTTTCGCTAGAGTATAAGAAACGTTAAAAATTATAAGGTTACTATAGCCTACTTCTAAAGCTTCCTGGTTTAATATAAAGGCGTAGAAGATCTTAAGGGTAAGGTTAATAAGGCCAAACAGCTCCTTATAGATATAGAAATTAAGGACTACTTACCTAACTAATACTTTACTAAGTATAGTAAGGTAGATAGTATATAAACCATTACTATTCTTAATAACTAATCTATGCTTTATTTTACCATAAAGTTAGATATCTTTAATAAGCTAAAGGAGAGTTCCGCATTCTCCTTTAATAATAGATACTTAGCGAATATCTTCTATAGTATTATGCCAGATATAGGAGCCGTAGAAGTATCTATAGTAGGAGAACCTTAAGTTTAAGCTCTTTAATAACTTAATACTTCTATTTAGATTAATTAATTAACGGCAGGCCAATATATAATACGTTTTAGTAAGGGTACCGCGATTTCTCTTAGCATAATTAGGGTCTAAACCCCCTTAGAATATATTACTTTCTATATTATTCCCATAAATACTTTATTTTTATTCTATATTAGGGATATAGATAAATTAGGCGTTAAGCTTAACAACCTTAAGAATATGCTTATATAGGGAGATAATTAGGTGCCTATTATATATAAATAGGATTACCCTTAGCTGCTTCTTTAATAACTAGAAAAGAGTGTTACTTAAAGCTATTTAACTAAGTTAGAGTTACGCCAACTACACCGTTGTTTTGGCCACCTATCCGTTTATTAATTACTTAGGGTTCTTTAGCGAGTAGGCTATAAAGTTAAGGTTAAGGCAATTAAGTATCTTATAAAGTATTACTACTACTACTAAATAAACTAGAAGTCCCCTAGCCGATTTAAGTTTACCCTTAAAGATAACTATAACTTTAACTTCTATATTATCGTTAACGTTATATATCTTAGCGGCAAGCTAGTACTCTAAATTATTAACTTTTTAACCTCCTTTTAAGCAGCATAATTTTTAAAGAATATGTTAGCTAGGAACGTATAGAATACCCTTTAATTATACTAGATTAATATCTACCTAAAACCCCCTAATTAAATTATCTATAATATAGGAAAGAACTTCTTATCTATAGAGTTTTAATAATAGATAAAGGCAATAGTAATTAAGGTTAAGGAAGTTCCTATTAAGGTACATAATAGCGTTAAAAAAGTAGAGTGATATTATACGCTATTACGCCGCGTATATAAGATTATCTCTTTAGAACTAGAGGACGCTAGTAATGAACTTACCTTACAAATAGCTATTAAAGCTATTAAAGATTCTGCTAGCCCTAATAGACTTATACCTACGTTGCTAGTCTTTAGCGCCTACCCTTAAATAACTAATAATTCTTTACTATCTCCCTCTATTATATAATAAGCTAAGGCTATTTATAAGGCAACGAAAGAAGTACGATATCTTTACGCTATACGCTAGGTTAACAATATACTAAGAATAAGAAATGGCCTAAATACCTTAACTACGCTTAATCTACTAATCTAGTCTAAGGTACGCGTATAGCGTAAAAAGGGAGGATAGTTAGGCCTATATTAACTTATTATAATTAATAGTTAAACTTATACTATTTAGATGCCTTATAGACCCACTTAATTCCGTTTAACTGTTATTAAGCCTTATTATAAAGATAATAGTTTTAAGCCTTTATAGGATACTATAAAAGATGCCCTAGAGGAGAGCCACGATTAATATACTCTAGAAGGCGACTATGATTCTAATATAATTATAATAGATACGCCGCAACTATAACGCAGTAAAGGTCGCCTAAAGGGATTATAAAATCGCCAACATCTTATTAATTTTAAAGAGTAATTTGTTACTGCTATTAAGAATAGAGTTAAGCTATTAATGGCCTTTATAATAGCTAAGGAAAAGGCTAACTTTAAACTCGCAAAATAGCTCTAAAAGAAAGGTTATATTATAACTTTAGGAGCTCCTTTCTAAGCATCTAATGGGTGGGAGATTAATAGTCTTATTACAAGAGGAGTCTTTAAATTTAAGAAGTATAACCCTACTAAGTTTAATAAAGTCCGCATCTTTAAGTTAAAAATAGTTAATAAGATTAAGGGCAAAGCTACTAACGCCCTATTTAAGAAATTAAGGCTTATTATCTAAGGCTATAATAACAATAGTAAGGAGGTAATTCTTATATAATCTCCTATAATTTAACAAGCTAGTTAGCGAGTTATTATTATACTAGCTCCCTCCCTAATAAAGAATAAAATGGCGGTCTATTTATAAGATATTACTTAGGCCTATACCTAATATAAGGGCGTAGAGAGACTTTAGGGAAGATTTAAAGGAATAATATAAATTCTATCTAAATCTAAGGGTATATAGTTCTCGCTAAGAACAAGACGTTGCGTAAAGAAAAGAAGGGAATAACAAGAGAATTATATAATTAAATAGTTAGGGGCTTAGTGGTTAATGCGTGCGCATATACGCACGCGGTCTTTAATAGACTTTAGTAAAATTTAATTAATCTAGCAGAATTTGGTTAAAGTATTAGAATTTATCTATTAAGTGTTTTACTAAGACATTCCTACTATAACTAGGCTAGTCCCGTTATAGTACCCCCTCTTTTAGCCAAAGGTCTAAATAATTTAATTTTATTTAAGACTTATAACTTATTATATATTATATTTTTACGTTAGGTAGTAGTATAGGGTTTTACTAATTCTATTATTAAATAGGCTAATTAGGACTCCCTATTCCCGGGATAAAAAATTACTATTAGCTTAGTTAAGGCAGTAAGCAGAACTGGTATCTTTATAGTAGGTCTTAGTAAGGCAAATCTAACTAATTAGATAACTTTAACCGGTGGTTAAAGTTCTTTAATATCTTGCGTGTTATATAATTGTATTATAAACATTATAATATATTTTAAGTTCTTTTTAATTTTAAGCTTCCTACTATTATATTTCGTGTATTTATATTAAGTGGTAGTTATTTACCTTTATATCGTATTTATCTAGCTAGGGTAGGCCGCGAAGGATAGTCCTTATGGAATTCTTTTACTAAGGAAGGTGTATTAGCCTTAATCTAGTTATAGGTTTCTTAGGTTTATATTTTATATCCTTTTTATTTAATAAAAAGTTTAAATTATATAGATTATGTTTTCTATTATATATTATTAATTAAGTTAATAAAGTAAGAACCGTTACCGTTATTAATAATTATAGAAGATAGCGATGGTACTTTATAAGTTATAGGTTTACCTTTTAAGGGTTATAGCAAGTTTACGTAAAATATTAAATATATTTTTATTTTAGTTAGTAGTTTAAGCTTATAAGTATATAGACTTAGTTTCGTCTTAATTTAGTATAGGCCCATAAACTTCTAATTTAGTTTCTTTAAGGGTTATTAAGTCTTTAGGTTTTATATATTTAGGTAAACTATATTACCTTCCTTAAAGTCCTATATAGGAGCTTATTTTTTATTTATATACTATTCCTATACTATTTAAGCGTATGCTAATTTACTTTATAATAGTTCTATTAACTGCTTTATTTAATTAGCAAAGTTATACACATTAATTAGTTAAATTCTCTTAATTATAGGTCCTATTATATTAATTTTAGGTTATAGTTTAAATCTAAGTTAAGGGTTTTATCCGTAGGTTGCGTAAAACGGTATTATGCCTATTAATTTGTTTTTTATATTATTTATAGTAAACTTAGCTAAAGGTAGCCACTTTTCCTAGTTATTTTATAGGTAGGAGCAGTATATTTATAAGTATTATTCTATAATTACGTTCGCAATTTTAGTTTAACTATCTATCTTTAGATAAAATATAGTTAAAAGTTATATTTATATACTTAATTATTTATATAGGGCTTACTAAAAATCTAAAATAAACTAGCTTCCGTAATTGGATATTATTAAATTAAGAAGTCCGTATAGCTTAAAAACGTACTTAATAAAACATTTAGCTACTAATATTATATTAATTAAGTCTATAGCAATTATATATTACATTTTTATAAGATAGTTAATAACTACTATAATATTTATAAACCTATTACTATTAGGCAGGTTAACTATAAAGTTAATTAAGATATCTTACTATCTTTATATTAGAATTGGTAACGGTTAAAGTACTCCTTACTTTTTTATATAAGAGGTTTTCCTACGCATGTATATTCTATATACTTAAATATATTTTTATATATAGCCGTATATTATAGGCTAGTAATATACTTATTAGATAATCTTATAGGTCTTTATATAGCTAAGATGTCCTACTATAGGGGAATTATATATAAATTTAAGTATCTTAAATTATAAGGGTTTAAAATTTAGGACTACTATCTTTTATTAATAGTATAACTAATTATTATGGATTTTGCATTGAGCGAGTATAATATCCTTATATTACTATTTCCCTATTTAGATTACTTTTATTATATCTATTATCTAAAGGTCATTCTTATATTTATACTCTATTAATTTATTAATTTTTATATCCTACTTATTAATTTCTAATTTATTTCTATTAAGCTCCGCATTAAAAAATATAGGGCGTAGTTTCTTAAAGTATTTTGGGGGTAGTAGAATTTATAATTAATTTATAATCCGTTTATTAAAGGCGTTTATAGGTAAGTTTTATAATTATTATATTAATAAGTTAGGCTTTTAATTAAGTTTACTAAGTTAGTACGTAATTTTAAAGTTAAATTATAAGAGGTATTCGGCCTAATAAATTTAGCGCTATATTAATTGCTTTATAGTTATAAAGTACTATAGGTTTTTATAGTCTATTAATACGCATATTAAAAATGATAATTCTTTAAGTTTTAAACACTATTATTTAAAGTATTTAATAATTATAAGTAGTTCCTTATTATATATTTTATAGTTTAATTTAGTAGTAGTAAGTTTTTAAAAGAAAAAGGCTACTAGGCGTAGCTCGCCGTTCTTATTATATTATAATAACACTCCTCCTAGTATATAATTAGACGAGTTTATTTTAATAATATATTTAAAGTCTGGATTAAAATAAATAAGAATTAAAGTAGTTATAAAATAATATTTTAGGTTATTAAAAGCTTATTAATATTTAGTAGTCTATTTAAATCTTATATTTTTCCTTATTAAGTTTACTAATAGCTAAATAATTTTTAAAAAATTATTAATAAATTAATAATAGAAATTTGTAAATTTTAAAAATCCTTAAATATCTTATATACTACTAGGACTTTCCTAGTTTATAATTATAGCAATTTTCTTAAGGTTTATTTTAATTCCATTATAGGATATAATTAGGCCTAAGTATATAACTTTAGACGTATAAAACTTATATTTCTTAATATTATATTATAAGCCTGCGTCTCGTAGGTGTTTAAGGACTATTTAGATATATTTTTAATATTTAGAAAGCAAAGATAAATAAATTAAGATATTATTAATATACGCAGTAATAAATATATTAAGGAATTTGCGAAGTGTATTATTAATATATTACTAAAATATACTAGGACCGTTTTTTATACTAAATAGCATTACTAGGCATTTAAAAAGTCCCTATTATATACGGAAAGCTATATACTTTTTATTTCCTTCGCAAATATAGATTTAATTAAAGGTAGTAACTACGTTAAGCTTTATAAAGTATTATACTTTTACTAAGTAATTAAGCATTTCTTAAAGTAGGGGAATTAGATATTAGTTTTAAATTATATTTATATTTAGGGCTTAATAATTAATATAAAACCTTAAGCCTTCTTTAGGTTTCTTAACAAATAGTATAAGTAAGGTAAATAGTAATTAACTAGGGCAAATAAATCCTTTCTTTAGGTGTTTTTTAAGGTATTATTATATTACTAATAGCTCTTTTTACGACATACTATATAATAGGCTAAACTTTAGCGTTATATTAGGTTTAAGTTCTATCTTAAAATTGTACACATCTTAATATAGGGGTAGTTAGTTTATAAATTATTTCTTAAACGTATTAATTAGATTATAATATTCTTTAGGTATAAAAGTGTATAGTTACAGCATCTGTTATACCAACCGCGTGCTTACGCGTTCGATATACCAAGTACGTGTTTACGCGTTCGGTGTACCCACTCGCTTACGCGTTTAGTGCACTCCTAAAACACTAGCTAGCTAGGGGGGAGGTACGTTAGTATATAGACCACGTAGCCTACCTTAATAGAATCGACAGTTACCACTATCCAAAAGAGCATACGATACTATACGTATTTCGTGCCCCTGGATATAACTCAATTATATTATTAAGTTAGTACAAACACTAATTAGTAAGCGCGCACAGATTAGTAATTACTCGACACCTCCTACCAAGCGATTACAACAGCAACTACCCGTTTAGACTCCTAGTACGACCTACTAGAAGGTCGGAAGTCGGGGATTACGGACTTATTACCAACTCCGTATACTTATTTAAGTCTTAGTACAGTTTACTAAAAGTATAATAGACGCGAATACAGACCTATACGGAACCCCCTACCCTTCTACAAACCGTTACGGACTTATTAATTACCTTTACAGACCGTTACAGAGACCTCCTACCCCTCTACAAACTACTACGGACCTATTAAGACCCCTTACGGACACCTTTACCCTTCTACGAACCGCTACGGACCTGTTAACCGATTTTACGGACCACTATAAGACCTCTTCTACCTACTACGTACTATACTATATATATAGTATAGCAGACATTAGCAAGCAAGTTAATGAAGGTTAAAAAAAGTAGAGGCAGGGAGTTAACCTTACGTCTATAACCGATGTCAACAACTATATTAAATTTAAAGTTCTTAAATATAAATATTTTAAGCTTATAAATGACGACCTATGGGAGCAATATTAGGAAGACTTTGCGGACTTTATAGAAGCTATTTTTAAGGCCTACAACCCTACTACTATCCGCAACCTACGAACCCTTTTATGTCACTAAGGCGTATAGGTTAAAAGGGATAAACGAGTTACTGTTATATAGTCTTTATATAATATAATATATAAGAAGGACTAAATAGAATAGACTAAAGAGGAAATCCTAGACTAGGTTAAAGCTACTAAAGAACTCTTTGCTTCTTCTAAACTTAATAGGATTGCTAGCCTTATACCTAACCTACTTAACTAAATCCGTCCTATAAACCTAAGCAGTTTTAGAATTAATCTTACGGACTAAAGTATACCTAGTACTTAAGTTACGGACCACAATACCCCCGTAACCTAAATTACAGACTATAATACCCCCGCAAACTAAAATACGGACAAAACCCCTTCTGTTATTTAAGTTATAGATCCGCAAACTACCTAAGTAAAGACCTATAGCAAAGAGCTAGCTAACCTAGCTAAGCTCTATACTAACAAATCTAAGTATAGCGGTGAAAACGATAACTTTAACTTTAAACTAACCATCTTTACGGACCTCTATTAGAAGGCTGATATTTTTAAATAGGAGTTTAGCTAAGCCTACTTTACCATACTACGTGGCCTAGCACTTAACCACTACTATACTAATCTTAAGAGCAACCCCCTTAGTGTTTCCTTTAATAAGCTATGCGAAGCTACATATAACTACTTTAAAGGACCAGAATATAAGCGTAATATCCTTACCTAATAGAATGCAACTAAGTTATGGACCGTAATAGATAAGAACACTAAAAAATCGACTATAGAGTGCCTGCAAATCCTTATTAAAGACCTCCGCCACCTATAGCACGGCCTTAATATTAAGCTTTAAATGGACAACTTCCTATATAATAAACTTATTACGGCTTATTAAGAAATAGAACCCTATAAATACACCTACTATAAGCCCGCAGATACTATAGCTGGCCTTATTAACAATTTACGGTCCTCTATTGCAATGTATAAAGCCTTAAACCCGCTAGGTAGTACTTAAGCCTTTATTACGGACCTACAAAATCTATAAACTAACTTAGATGCCTACTTTACGGACCGCCGCTACTGCTAGCAGTACCCGCATCGACTAAGTCCTACCCGTAACCCCCGTAGCAACCCCCGTATAAAAGTATATCCTAGCAGATAAACTAGTTAGAAATACTTTATATGTAGTAAGGAAGGATATTAGTCTATAAGGCATACCTAGGAAGAATATAACAGGTCTAAGAAAAGATTTAATAAACGGATTAACCAGTTTATCTTAGAATACGAAGGAGAGGAAGTAAAGGAGTCCCTTAACGAGTTAATGGAAGCCCTTATAATTAACTTTAACTTAAACACTTAGGAATAGAAGACCTTAGAGACATTCTTAACTACTTTTAGACCTTTTACGGACAGCTAAGCCTTTAATACTATAACCGTATTAGCCGACCGCTCCTTTATACACTTAATTGCACCTAAAAACTAGCCTATAAATATACTTATTAGACCTGTTATAGATATTACGGACCGCGAATAGGACCTATTTATATATATTACTACAGAACGCTATACCCCTAAAGAATTTTATAGCGTTATAATTAATATAGGTGCCTCTAAGAAGTCTACTATAGGTTACGGATAATACCTTATATATAAGACCACCGTAAATAGAAATACGGATATTAATACTATATAAACTAGGGCCGTAAACGTCTAATTTGGCATTAGCTTAACCGTATTAATTGGATTAGTTACGGTTAAGACTCTAATTAGCCTAGTTAACTTCCATATAGTAAAAGCGGATACCTCTTTTCTACTTTACCTTACGGACATAGATAAGTTATAGGTTTACTATAATAATATTACGGACACCGTAATTAGCCCTATAACTACCCTAGGAAGTAAGTATATTACCCTACTAATTATACGGCGATTTGGACACTTATTCCTTATATAGAGAGAGACTTTACAGACCTATATTTAGGAATCTTTTAACTATAACCTATACTACCTTACTAGTACTAAAATCTACCGCCTATACCGCTGTTTCGGCTACCTATTAGCCGAAAAGCTATATAGAGTCCTTAAATGCTCTAGACATAACGATATTAATAGGAAGGCAATTAACCACCTAACTAAATACTACTCCTTTTACTAGAAATATGGACGTTCCCTAGGCCAATTTAAGTTTACCCTCTATAAGGATCTTAATTTTAACCACTTAGTATACGTAGATATTATATATATTAACGGTAGTCTAGTATTATATATAATTAACGAGGCAACCTACTATTAAGCCGCCCGCTAGTTGCAAAATATATCTATAAAATATACTTAGGATATTTTACGGACCTACTAGATTAATATATACCTTAAACCTCCTAAGTATATTACCTATAACACTAGTAGGAACTTTATTAGTAAGGAATTCCAGTAGTATACTACGGCTATGGCTATATTAATAAAAGCCGTTTTAGTTAAGGCGCACTAGTCCGTTAGACTTATTAAGTAAGCTTACCTAGCTTTATAGAGAGCTTACTAGATTATTACGGATAAGTGTAAGAATATTTAAAAGGAACTAGCGTTACAAATAGCCGTAAAAGCCATTAATAATACCGCTAGCCCTAACGGACTGGTACCTACCCTTTTAGTCTATAGAGCCTACCTAAGAATAAGTAAACTAGACCTTCCTACCCCGTCCGTTACGGATTAAGCAGCTATAATACGGGAGGTAATAGCCAAAATAGTTAAATTATGGGCTAAACAAACTGTTAATAACGCTTTATACTACCGTAACGGACCTAATATAACCCTAGTATATAACCTCCCGCTTAATTCTAAAGTCCTTATATGGCGTAAAAGTGGCAATTGGACTAGACCTTACTATCTACTAGCCGTAGAAGACGAGACCTACTATATATAGCTCCCTAGCGGACCAACAAGCTTCAGAAGCACGTCTGTAAAACCTTATTTTCGGTCTAAAAACACCTATAACGTCGAGCTAGATAAACTAGAAGTACCTACCAAGCTAGATAAACTAAAAGCACCCGCTAAATTAGATGAACTAAAAGCACCCGCTAAATTAGATAAACTAAAAGCACCTTTACCTACCCTAGAGGTCCCCTAGAAACCTACTAAACCTACTAAACCTACTATAAAGCGTGGCCAAGGACGCCCCCGCAAGAACCCTATAATAGAGAATTACCTAACCTCTATAGGCACATCCGCAAAGCAATCTCCGCCTCCGGATATATTAGTTCTAGTATAGGAAACCCCTTTTACGGACTTATAACGTAAAGAGATTAACGAACTACTTAAAAAGGGCGTCTTTGTAGTTATAATAGAGAAAGACGTTTCATAAGGCGTCCGTATATTTAACTCGTGCTTTATTAATAAAATTAAACACCCTAGTACTAATAAAGCCTTTAAAAAGTTAAGGCTTGTTATATAAGCTTATAACGACTAGGGAAAGGACTTAGTCCTTACGCAATTACCTATAATTTAACGGGTTAGTTAACGGATTATACTTATACTTACGCCTAGACTACAGTAAATAGAACCTATAGCCCTTTATTTACGGGACATTTTATAAGCCTACGTATAATCTAATACCTACCTAAGTAGGGACATCTTTATATTACTACCGCTGGAGCTTAATTTATAACTAGGAACAATTTTATAGGTTATAAAACCACTCTACGGGGTGCCGGAAGCTAGAAACCATTAGTTTAAGATATACTACTAACACTACGTCTATAAACTTAAGATAGAGCAGTTAACCTACGACCCTTATCTCCTATACACCCAATTAAATAGCCTTAATATTGTTGGACTCTAAATAGATAATATTCTCTTTTTAGCAGACTAGACTTTTACGGATATAGAGAAGACTAAACTATAAGAAGCTAAGTTCCTAGTAAAGCCGTAAGAGTAGTTAACTAAGTAAACTCCAATTAAGTTTAATGGAGGCTTAATTATATAAAAGGGCAACTTAATTTAGCTAACTTAGGAACGCCAAGCTTAAAACCTAAAGCCCGTTATAATAAAGCCTATAGACCTTACTAGTTCCCGTAAAGAGACCTATAAGACCGTAAATATAAAGGACTAATACGCTATATAGCGTGTAAGAGGCGCCTATATTGCTATAGTCTGCTAACCTAAATCTGCCTATGACTTATCCTTTACGGCCTAGGTAGTAGATCCGCAAAAAGAAAATATTAAGCAGCTTAATAAGCGTATTTAATGGCAAATTAATAACGCGATAAGAGGACTTACTTTTATACCGCTAGACCTAAATTCTATTAGCGTAATAGTATTTATAGATTCCTCCTTTGCTAATAATAGGGACCTATTATCGTAAATCGGCTTTATAATTGTACTTACGGACCGTAATTAAGACGCAAATATACTATATTAGTCTTTAATTAAATACAAACGAGTAACCCGCAGTATACTAGCTTTTAAACTATATACACTAGCCTATGGCTTTAATATAGTAGCCGTAATTAAATTAACGATCTAGAAGATCCTACAATTAGAGCAGCTACCCCTAGTTTTATACACCAATTTAAAGTCCCTCTATAACTGCCTAGTTAAACTAGGTATGATATAAGAGAAGAGGCTTATGGTCGACCTAATATGCCTATATTAGGCCTATAAACGACGCAAGATTACGGAGGTTAAATAGATTAGCAGTAGAGACAACCTAGTAGACGCCATAACTAAGGCAAAGCTATATTAAGCTTTTAAGACCCTAATTAATACAAATAAGCTTAACCTAAAGGTTATAGAATGGGTAGAGCGAGACTAATAGAGCATTTATAGTTTAGTTACGGCCCGTTAGAAGGCCGTACGGCTTATTTACGGCCTGTTAAAAGGCCGTATAGTTCACTTTACGGACCGTAAGTAGGACTTACGGCCAGCTTGGAGCACCGTTTGGAAGGCAGCCTAGAAGGCACCTCGGGAGGGATTTCCTATATATTTTCTTACGTCTTTTATGGTTCTATTAAGGCAATTACGGAGGCTATACGCAAGTGGTTCCATTTTCTAAGTACCGCCAGTGTATAGTTACAGCACCTATTATACTAACCGCGTGCTTACGCGTTTAATACACCAAGTATATATTTACGCGTTCGGTATACCCACTCGCTTACGCGTCTGGTGCACTCCTAAAATACTAACTAGCTAGGGGGGGGGTGCGTTAGTATATAGACCACGTAGCCTACCTTAATAGAATCGACAGTTACCACTATCCAAAAGAGCATACAATACTATACGTATTTCGTGCCCCTGGATATAACTCAATTGTATTATTAAGTTGGTACAAATAAAAAGGTTAGGGGTTAATATATTACTTTAGTTCTAATGCCTTTTTAATATCTTCTAGTATTATATTAAAGATCTTATAGTTTTATTTTCTTACTAATAAATAAAAGGGTACAGCTTATACTATACAAATTTTAAGGGGTTTTAATATATTATCTTCGCATTCTTTACCGCAATTAGTAGTTATAACTTTATTATATTAGTTTAAGGTTTATAGTAAGGGTAATTTATATTATATTAAATTTAAATAGTTATATGCATATTTATAGGGTAAGTAGTGTTTTAAGTAATAACTTTAGCAGTAGGTTATACAGAATTTTAGTATTTCCTTAACCTAACTAATTAAAGGGTTATATTGTTTTAGCTATCTATATCTAAGTATTACTTTATAGTGCTTTAAGGGTGTTATAAATAGGGAAATATATTTAAGGTATTTACCTATCCACATCTTTATAAAAGCGTAGTATATTAGTTTACTATATATTAAAGGCTTACTATTAAAGCCTTATAGGCCTTAAGGCTTATTAAGTTTCTTTAAATTTAAGCGTTAAGTTTTTATATAGTTTGTATTAATAAAGCCTATACTAGTGGCTCCGCTATCTATAAGGATTTATACTTCTTTCCATTTTCTAAGTATTTAAATTTCGCTAAGTATATTAAGGAAATTATATTATATATTAGCGCTAGAAATGCCTAGATACTTATATTTTTCTACTTTTTATTTTAAGGCGCAACTTAGCCCTAAGATAATTCGTTTTCTAAATTAACTAAAGGTAAGACGCTTTATAGCAACTAAGTATAATTTATAGAACGAGTATAATTTATAAAATAAGTGCGACTTAAGAACTAAAAGGAGCTACAGCGGACCTTTTTAAAAGGGTAAGTTTAGCAATTTCTTTAAATATATCCCTTTTTACTATATTTAAAGCATTCTCTATTTATAGCTTATGTTCTTTATTTATTAGTTCCTAAGGGTGTATAGAATTAAGTAGTATTAAGGTCTATAGAGTTATATATAGGGCTTTTAGGTCTTAGAAACGGATCGCGCTTTAAGGTATATACTATTATAGTGCTATAATAAAGTAGACTAAATAACTACGTTATAGTATAAAGAGGAGAAGAAGGTGGAAAGGGGGTATTATATATAAATAGTAGGGCCGGCCGCCAAGGTACTAGTAGTGGGCTAGCTAATAGTAGGAAATAGTACAAGATAGTATAAAACAGTATGCGTAAGGTTAGTGCCGTAACAGTACTTTTCTCCCCTAAATAGTTTAGTCCCTAAACTAAATAAATAACTCTAAAATAGGCAGTATTTAGGGTCGCCTATTTTTTACTATAAAGATATTAGTTCCGCTTACCGCCCTTAATTAAGCTAATAGCAATTTTTTATACCGGGTATAGAAAATCCTAATTAGTTAGTTTAGTAAGTAAGGTTAACAGAACTCTATACCACCACCTAAATTAATCCGCGTGGCGTTTCTTAGCAAGAATCTAGTTAATTAAACAACTTTAACCGCCGGTTAAAGTTCCATAATATCTTAACTACCACAATTTTTAATACGGTGGTCGGCTACGACCTTAACGTAACTTTTCCTTATCTTATACCCAGTCTAGAGGTCCTAGCTTCTTAGGGTATTGCTTATAAAAGCGCTATATAACCTATTTATAACCCTTTAGGTCTTCCTCTAGCTACTAGGTTATGTCCTTATAATATTTCTATTTAATCTTATAAGTTAGGTCTTAGGGGTCTTCGTTATATATATTAAGGATTTTCTTAAACTCCTATTTGTCTTCTATATTACTATTATTATCTCTCTCTACTACTCGTCCTTATATATTACGGCGCTCTATAGTATTAATATTTGCTTAGCTAGGGATCTCTTTAGCAGCCTAGAGGTGGACCTTAGATATAGTCTAAGAGGTCTACTATAACTATCCCTTAGTATACTATAAGTATAGGGTACAGGCCATCCTATTTATCGTCCTATTTTTTTTTAGGTCTATTTATCTTTATATTTTCTAAGCTAACTATAACTATATCGCCTTCGTAGAATAACACGCTCTTATCCCTACGGGTATTAGTATTATCTTTATAGCATTACTATAAAATCCGGGCTAGGGCCTTAAGCTATATTAATATTCGCTTAAAGCGGTTAGCTATAAAGTCTACGTAGAAAAACTCCTTCTTTACTTATACTAATAGTATTAGTAGGCGGGGGCTAGCAGGCTTAATTCCGAGGTAAGGGTTAAAGCTATAGTTTATAAAAAACGAGGAGATGCCTATACTCTCATTAACTTAGTTATTTATAGTAAACTTAGTAAGCAGTAAATAGTTAACCTAGTTATCCTATATAAAGCTAACAAAAGTATAAAGGTACTTATTTATAGCAGCATTAATAATTTCGGTTTAGCTATCTGTTTCTAGGTACTAGGCTAAGCTTAGTTTTAAGATTATTTTAAAGCATTTACTTAGTTATTACTAGAAGTCGCTAATAAATTATATACTGTAATTAGAGATAATCGTATTTAGTGCATTATGGAGCTTATATATATTGTTAATAAAGCCGTTAACTAGCTCCTTTATTAAAAGTCCTATTACTAAAATAAGGTATTATATTTTAGTTAGGCGGTCTATAATAATAAGGATATATTTATATACCTTACTATAGCGTTAGTATACCGGCAGCGTTATAATATAGTTAATTAAAATATTAGTTTATAGGTAAGTGGGTAGTTTTAGTAGCTTTAGGAAACTAGGTGGGGCAGAATTAGGGGTCTTAGTATAAAAGTATAGGGTATAGTCTTTAACAAAGGTAGCTGTAAATTAGGAGATTCCTAGCTACTAGTATATTTGGTTTAAGAGGTTAAGGGTTTTAACCTAGCTAGGGTAACTAGCGGGGCCACTGCTATAAGAGCAATAGATAACTTTTAGGTAGAGGTCTAGGGCGTTAAGGATAAAGAGGCGTTAGCAGAAGTAGATCTATCTGTTAATAATACTATATTCTAACTTATTGTAATAGAGTAATTTCCTAATCTTCTTTAGCTAATAGTAAGCTTTCCAATTACGTAAGGCCGCTACTATATCTCTTATAAGTTTGTTCTCCTAGTATTCTAACTAGATTAACTTATTTAGTAACCTTTTAGCTATTTTAGGGTCTAGAGCGGCTATAAACTCCGCATTATTAGAGTTATAGGACTTATATAGCAATTCTTCTAAGATTATAGGGTTAATTTTCTAGGGCAGTATAATAACTTGGGCTTAGTAGCGGAGGCGTTTATTATTAGCGTCCGTAGGCCTTATTCCTAGTAGCCGGCTTAAGGCGTTAGGAAGTATAGCTTTACTGCTAGGTTTATATATAATTATAAAGTTAAACTATAAAAGGAACTCTACCTACTAAACTTGGTATTAATTTAGCTGCTTAGTAGTTATAAACGTCTATAGGTTCTTATAGTTAGTAATAATTTTAAATAGCTCCTTAGTCCCTTATAGCTTAGGACGCTATTCCTCTAAAGCCTTAATAATAGCTAAGAGTTCTTTATTAT
>Ga0307515_10009156_pt1 | contig 19194 bp, 2 predicted proteins | sample 17_EM_MG_FD_194513 | JGI IMG/M metagenome (GOLD analysis project Ga0307515, IMG submission 194513) | Populus trichocarpa ectomycorrhiza microbial communities from riparian zone in the Pacific Northwest, United States - 17_EM | ecosystem: Host-associated > Plants > Roots > Unclassified | place...
TCCTTCTTTATTATATTAAGATAGAATGCCTTTAGTAACGTAATTAGATAAATCGGCTTTTATAACACTTACTCGTTCTAGGTTAAAGTATTAGAGTATAGGTATAGTAGTAAATATAACCTTTAGATAAGTAAAAGCCTTCTTATATTCCTTATTAAAAATAAAAGCTTTATTCTTTTAGGTTAGAGTAATAAAGGGTAAAACTAGGGCGGAGAAGTTATTAATAAACCGTTAGTAGAAATTGGCAAATCCTATAAAGGCTCTTATATCCTTAACGTTCTTGGGTTTTTACTAGTTTATAATTGCTTTAACTTTCTTTAGGTCTATTTATATACTATTTATAGAAATAAGGAGTCTAAAGTATAGGACTTCCGTTTTATAGAACTTATATTTATCTATATTTAATTATAAACTAGCTCTATATAGGGCTTATAAAATAAGGTTAACGTATTTCTAATATTTAGTTAGGTTATTACTATATATTAGGATGTTGTTAATATAAGTAGTATAGAAGATATCTAGGTAGGGATGTAGGGTATTATTTACGTAATATTAAAATAAGCTCGGAGCATTTACGAGGCCGAATAGCGTCACTAAGTATTTAAATAATCTATACTAAGTACAAAATGTAGTAAGCTATTTATCTCCTTTTACTATATAAAGGCGGTTAAATGTAGAGATAATATTAAGCTTTATATAGTAACGAGCCTTACTTAATTAGTTTAGTGTTTTCTATATTAACGGGATCGGGTATTAGTTTTTAATAATAATAGCGTTAAGAGCTTAGTAGTCTATATAGAAGCGTAAACTACCACCGGGTTTCTTAATAAAGATCACTAGTACGGTTATAGGTAAAGAGCTTACTCTAATAAATCCTTTACTTAGATTCTCGTCTAGATACTTCCGTAGTACTTAGAGTTCGTTTTAAAACATCCCGTATAGGGGTCTAAATTTAGGCTACTTTCCTTCTTTAAGTACAATCTTATAGTTGTACAATTGGTATTCCGGTAGCTTATTAGCTTTCTTTTATAAGAATACTTCTAAGCGGTTATAGTGTAGTAGTATACGCGGTCCCTCTCAGATATAAAGTCACAGTACTATCAGGTCGGTCGGTCAGTCGTAATTAGTTAGTGGAAATCAGTAGGAAAGCAGTTAGTAAAAAGAGAAGAAAAGAGTGTATTATGTGTCCGTCGTGCCTATCTAAGTTATTAAAGACTCTAAAGGCTTTAGACCGATCTATATAACTTACAGAAGGCCTAAACTCTCCTAAAGCTATGCCTAATCTAGATATTAAATCTAGGGGCTAAATTATACTACTATATACCTCCCCTACCTAAGTCGTTGTCCCCTAACGACTTCCAAAACTCTAAAACTCCTTATCTTTAAAACGAAGGCGCGGTAGGTAATCGCATGCGTTCCTTGCCCTTACTATAAACCCGAAATAGTAAGTAAAGAGATTCCGTTCTAGTTAAATAAGACTACTTACATCCGCCTAGCGGGGCAGCATAAAAGGCATTAGACTGGCGGCTCTTAGATAACGTAGCTCTTTCGCGTCCTTCTATTTACTTAGTTCTATCCTATAGTTCTTTAGGCAGCTCCGCATAGCTTTATCCTTCTATAATAACTAGGGGCACTCTACTTAGGTCTACTATAATAGTTAAAGGATTAATTTTATTATTAATGCAGTAGAAGTATAAGCGGCTATTAAAGCGCTTTATTTTAGTTATATATATAAGCTAAAACGCATCCTTATAGTTTTTGACAGCCCTAAAACGGTAGGAATATATCCATTTTCTAACTTCGTTCCTATTGCTATTAAGAAAAAGGTTATAATCTTAAATTACTACTAGAGAATCCCATCGCCATTTACTTAGAAGAGCGTTAGATAAGGCGCTAGCAGCTATAAGTTTAACTGCAGTAGGGAAGCGGTATAGGATTGCGCCGTAAAGATTAGTATATCCGGATGGCGTATAGGGCGGCGCTTTTAAGTCTTGGTGTGCATCTGCTAGCTCTACCTAGGTTCCTCCTTCCGTAACCTTAAGGTTATTATAATCGTCCTAAATGCTAACAAATTATAGTAGTATTATTTGCTGGGTCCTAGTTAAAGGTCCTTTTACTCTATAAGGAAGGTAAGGTATAGTTATATATATATATCCTTTCTTATATAGCTAAGCTACCTAGTCGGTTGTATATTTCTCTATATCCTTAGCGGTCTAGTTATAGTCTAAGATTTTATATATAAATCCGTTGCCCTTAGTTAATCCTTACGCTTTAAGATCTGCCTACTATAATTCTAAGTAATAATGTATACCAGGTAGGATAATCGTGCAGTTATCCTTAGTCTTATTATCTAGAGAAACGCTTCCTTAGATTATATTAGCACTATATTTACTTTTAAGGAGTAAGGGAATATTAACGTTAATATAGCGGAACGCTATAGAGTCTCCTTTAACCGCGAATTTTATATAATAAAGGTAGAAAATAAGTTGCTACTAACTGTTAGGCCTAAGAGCACAATAGAGACGATAATACTAAGGATCCTATCTTATTAGCTGTTAGTAAAGACCGTAAACCATCATTCTTAACTAGCTATAATTTAGCCGCCTATTAATTAGACGCTAATAATAGCGGTATATACGCATTTCCTTATTAATTATTATTAAGATGCTAAAATCCTACTACTATTTAAACACGTTTAACATTACGGATCCTTCTCGCTGCTATAATTCTTAGTCCTTTAGTAATATTATCTAATTAAGTAAAGCCTCTCTGTTATAGGAAAACCTTAGCACTAAGTTATAAATGAATTTATACGGTCCTAAGGAATCGGACGGAACTAGAGGTCTATAAGCCTTTTTAAACTAAGAGTATGTAGTAGGATTGGTCTTTATAGTGCTAAGGTGGTTATAAGCGTAATATATTAAACGGAGTCTATAATATAGTGCGGTATAGTTTAGACCTTTTATTGCTAAACCTATACGTCCTTTTATTGCTTAAGTATATATCTAGCAAACCTTATATATCTCTAGATTAGAACCAGCTACCCTATACTAGCTACGTAAGAGCTTTATAACCTCTATTAGTTTAATTTTAGTAGTTTAATTTAGGGATACCTTAAGATACGCTAGTACGTTATCCTTATAGTTACATCCTTATTTTATACGGAGTACCGCTATAGTATCTACAGCCTCCTTAATATACTCTATATCATCTCCTAGCTTAATAATATTCTTATTAAATATTAATTCTACTTTTAGCCCTCCTACTTCTAGGTAAGCAATTATTAGCTCCCTTCTTGGATTCCTTTTTAATAAAGATACTGGCAGCCGTAGGGGCGAGCTAACAGGCGTTTTAGCTGCGAGAATGCTCTTGTTTATAGATAATAAAGGCAAGTTAACTAATATAGGCAATCCTTATTAGGACGGACTTAGTATAATATTAACGCCTCCTTTTTAAACAGGTGTTAATAGCTAAAAGGCTAAGGGATTTACTACGTTAGAAGTATGCCGTAAATATATTCGCAGTATAAGAGCTAAGCTCTCTTCTACTTATCTAATTCCAATATTAGTAACCTCTAGTCCTACGGTAGTTAGTCTCCTACTTCTTAGCGATAGGTCCTTATTTAGAATAAGGAAGCCAGTTAAGTGTCTTCCTAAACTATACTTATTTACTACCTAGTCTAATATTGCCCTTTCTAATATCTTAGATGCGAGCGTAAAATTAATTAATTATAGTCGAGTAGTGTTCTTAATGCTACGTCCTAGATATTTAAGCCTATTAATTAGAGCTTTATTAACTCTTACTATAACTTTAAAAAGTAGGTATATTATAAGCTTTTAGACGGCAGAGAGGAAGTTATAGAAGACTGCGTATTTTAGTAGTCTGTTAAGAACATCTTGTCCCTAGGCCTTTTAGATAGTTTCTCTAGCTTTATTATATTGGTTTCTCTAATCTTTAGCTATTTTGCTAATGTTAAAGATATCCTTAAAAATTGATATAAATGCGTCCTTTCTTAGAGATGCTTATAGTCCGTTATCTTAGTTAATGAAATTAACTACTACACTAGCCGTATCTATGTAGTTTTCTCGTAAGAGCAAAATCTCATTACAGATTTAGATAAGCACTACTTAACGCTAATTAACTGCGAAGCCTCTAACTTCCGTTAGGACGTTACTAATCTATTACTTAGCTCCTTTATAGAGGACTAGTGGTCTATTAGATAAAGACATAATAAGTATACCATTATTCTTAATTCTACTTTGTTTATACTTTAGCTAATTATAACTATCTCTAAGGTTTATTAAAGGCAAAAAGGTAAAGTTCTAAATAGGGTTTCCTAATTTAAATGGTCTACTAAATCTAGGTAGTAGTATAGAGTTCTACTAGCTCTAATCGTTAAATAAACCAATTATAATTTTCTATACCCAGCATAGAAAATCGCTATTAGCTTAGTAAAGGCGGTAAGTAGAACTAATATCTTTACAGTAAACAATACTAGATAGTTGTTCGCAAATATTCTTTTACCCTTACCTTACTGTTAACACGCATTTAATTCTTAACTAAAAAAGTAAATAAGAACGCGTAATAGAAAGAGCTTTAGGAAATACGGCAAATAAAAGGATTACACAGCTGTTATTTACATTCTCTCCCCCACCGCAGAACTTAACTGTCCCCTAATTAAATATTTCGTACTTAATTCTATTAAACAATCTTTCTAAAACGCGCACTTCTTAAACTACGCAGCGTTGCGATACTGGTAGATTTTATATATCTTTCTTAGGCTTTAGCTCTGCTGTTATTTCTTATAATATAGTTCCGCCTAACTGGTTAAGCCGGTCTTCCTAGTAGACTTTAGATATCTGTTATTAATAGAACCTCTTTAATCTATTTTTTAGAGTTTAATTACGGAACGGTATACTATTAAGATCCTTAATTAAGTACTATCCTTTATAAGGGTAACTCTTACATATAAAGAACGGGCCTAGCTACTTTAGATCTAACTTATAACTGCTAAAATAGTCTTACTTAAGTTACGTGTTATATAGTATAACTATATCCCTAACCTTAAATACGTCCTAGTGAATACGGCGGATATTATTAAAATATTCTTTATTTACCTCCCTTAGTCGTCTTATACACGTAATAGCCTCTTATATATTTACGTCTCTTTAGTTAAACTACTTTATATAAAGTGCTAGTAGCTCTATAGTGGTCCGGACTATTTACTAGGGTAGTATTTACCAAGTAAGTATATAGAGTTTAATAGGAAGAACATACTTATATCCGCATATAACTCTTACTAGCGTTATTCCCGTAGGTTACTTAATAGTTATTCTATCTGCCTATAAAACAGTATAGAGATTATCCAGCCATAAGCCATCTATCTTTGCTAAAGCGTCTACTATAAGCTTATGTCCTCGCTTTATTAAGCCTTGTCCCTATAGGTAATATACAAAAGCTATAACCCTTTTAATATTATAGAGCTCCGCGAGCGTAGCGGTTACATTAGCATTTTCTCCGCCACTATCTATAGAAAGCTGTCCGAATACTCCCTATCTACAGATAATGTCTTTATAGAGAAACTTTACTATACTTTTTATATCCTTTTTCCGAAGAGCTTAAGCTTCCACCTATCTAGATACGTATTCTTAAGTAATAGCTAGGTATTAAAAACTAAGACAAGTTATTAGTATAAATGTAATATCTATAGTTACTCGGTGCTATAAAATGGACTCCTATATAGGGTGCATTACTTCTTCTTTTTATCCTAGTTGTCGTCCCTAGTATTACGGGCACGACTTAATATACTATAATATCTAACCCTATAGTCCTAGCCACTAATATTAATTTAAGACTCTTTAATATATTCCTTTTTATTTATAATATTCACTCCAATTATAAAGGTTCTTAATAATCTCTTACTAAGTATTTTCGTTATTAATTACCCTTCGCATTAGCACTTTTTTTTAACTATTAGCGGAAGAGCTATTAATTGCGCACTAGGAATTTTAGCGTATATTATTTAAACTTTTTAAATTCTTTAGTATTTATTTCTTTTAGATATTATAATATTACTAGCTATTTCGTAATTTTTTAAGACTCCCCTAAATACAAGTCTTCCAGTAGTAAATCCACCTCCATTTTAACTAGGCTAGCCGTGTATTCTAAAGTACTTAGCTCACAGTTAATAAACTCTTTAATATCCTTAGTTAGCTTATTAGGTCGTTTACTATCTAGTAGTTATTATAATAGTCTATTAGCTAGGCTATTCTTCTTCCCTAGTATATACCTAATATTAAAGTCCCATAACTAGATCTATACTAGCTATTATATTATTAAGGCTCCTAGTAAATTAGTAGCAGTACAATTTAGTTATATAACTAAGGTATTTATATCCATCTTAACCGTAAAGCGAACGCCGTATAGGTATACTTAATACTTCTTTAATGCATACAGCAATACCCAATATTTAAGCTTTCCTAAATTATACTTCTACTCCGCTTAAGACTAGATACCACTCTTATATTAATATAGGTGGCAATAACCTTATATATCCAGTTGTATAAGACCGCATCCCTACCCATTCTTATATCCGTTAACGGCAAGAATAATTAGCCTAGCCCCCCTACTATAATCCAGTTAAACTAATGTAGGTGCGGTAGTAATTATATACTTTAAAGTCTTTATAGCGGTTATCTACTCTATACCCTATACAAATAGAATGTTTACTTATAGTAGTTAGAAGATTGGCTCTACCTTTATTATAAAGTCTTCTACCTATATTTAGTAATACATAACAACTCCTAGAAATGCTTAGGCAGACGTAACGTCTTCGCAGTCTCTCCAGTAAATAATCTTTATAACTTTTAACTCTTTTAGATATCGCCCTTTTCTATTATAGCGGTAACTAACTACTATAATCTTGTCCTTATAGAAATAAGACTTTATGCCTAAGATTATATATTTAGCTTATTCTAAATCTATAAGTACTCCATCTAGCTATATAATATATTTTAGAATATATCTGCGCACGCTTAGAAGGCTCTCTTCTCCATTATATATTATCTATAGTCCTTTTACTATAATATTATCCAGAAACGGCAAGGCATAATATAGGATATATCGCTCTAGAATCTTAGTAATTATCCTTATAAACTAGGCTACTAAATTTATTCCTTTTATAGGTACTATTATTTATTATAAAAGTCCCAGAGGTGTTATAAAGGCCGTTAGGTTTCTACTTTCTACATTTAGCTCTAATTGGTTATATTTAGAGAAGAAGTTAACTAGAGATATAACCTTACACCCCGTAAACTCCTTAGAAAACTTATTAGCATATAGCGGCAGATTTACGTCCCTAATAGTTACTTAGTTAATATTTATTGCCGCGTTAATTAGCCGGTACTTCTTATATTCCCTTTTACTTATAAGAAACTATAGATTCCTATATAGGCTTTTATAATATTCTAGAGTCCCTTAAGCTAGTTATTCTCGTAATATATTTATTACTTCCCCTTATAGGGCTCTTAGTATAGGGAAGTTTGGCACTTGCTATACTTTATACAGTATAGTTTTAATCTTTAATAGTAGAGTTACGTCTCTACTAACACGACCCATCTTAGAGAACTCCCATACTAGAGCTTCTTCTTAATTAAACAACATAGCCTTAAAGATTTCTTATTCTCTTAGCTAGAGGTTCCCTATAATTACGCGCTCTAATTATTCTAGCTTTAGCCGTACACTATAGGCTAGCTTAGTATACCGCGGCTTAAGGAAATAATTATATAGACTAAGGGGCAACCCTTAAATAGACGGCTTTTGCCAACGCAAGGCCACTTCTCGCCACTCTATTATTTCTCCTATAACCATTATATCTAGTGCTAACAAATTAACTAGGCGGACTTTCTCTACCTTTTATTTATACGTAGTTGCTATACTTATAGCGTTCTATCAGGCCTTACTTCTATTGTCTTTAATATTTAATATATAAGGGATCTAGCCTTTGCTTTAAATACTAGCTTCTACCTTCCTCCTAAGTACTTCTTTAGGACTTCCTTTAATATTTTACTATTAAGCTCTCTTTATCTAGCGTTATACTCTTCTTTTTATTAATTGCCCTATTTAGCGGATATCTAAAATAGTAAACGTCCTTATTAAAGTCGTACCTTATTTCCCTTCTTTCCGTCCTTAGCATCCTTTTTATCCTAATATGCTAGGTTATAAGTAACCCTAAATACGATCCTAGCGGTTATACCAGTTATATATTTCCTAAACTACTACCTATACTAATTCCTTTATCTAGTCTAAGGAATATTACGTCCTTATAGGATATTAAGAACCTTATTTTAACTCCGCTATTTTTTAATTAAATAATATAAGATACCTAGCCTATTACAGTTCGCTATATTGCTAGTCTAGCCCTTACCAAGTATTACCTTATATGACATTTCTCCTATAGTAATAAAAGTCGTAGATATTAAGACGTCCCTAATAACAGGGCTATATATACTAATCTAATAAACTTAAACTAAGTCCTATTTGTAAATGTTAGACGTACGCCCTATAACTATAGAGGTAGACTTAATATCGGCAAGCCGTGTTATAGAGCCATACTTTCCTTAATAAGGTTAAGCTCTGCTCTAAAGTTAATTAAGCACTTAACCCTTTTATCTCCTATTTATACTTCTACCTTTAGACATTATTATTAGAACTAGGTAAATCCTACTTCCTATTTAATCTAGTCTACTTCCGCAGTTATTAGGCCAGCTTAATTAGTATAAAACATTAGGTACGCTAATAATGTAAATACCTTAACGCCCTCTTACTTTTGTTAGTAAGGCTCTATAAGAGGTAGCAGAAGAGGCTTAAAGAATAACTTTATAACTTTAGGTATATATATAAGGCAGTTACTAATAGTAACTTTAATAAATTTTAATAAGATCTTATCCGCCATTACAGTTAGGCTTAGGATATTCCCTTTTAGTATATCTATTATCCTAACCGGCTTTAGTCGTGGTGCTTTAGCGGTTACGGTCGCTTCTATTCCTTACTCTACTTCTCTTCTTAGCTATTTAGTATAGTCCATTTTATTAGTCTCCTTATTATTTACTAGTAATTAGGGGGCCTGCCACTATAGTCGTGGTGCGATTTAGATATATCCTCTTAGTTATATATTTTAAACTATTGCCAGTTATAAACTAGTTGGTTTTAAAAATAGTTTTATTACCCTAATGTCTCCTTTTAGCTTCCTAAGATTGTATAACCGTGTTATAGGCTATAACTAGGTTACTACTTCTACTAAATTAATATATACCGGCTCTACTTAGTATATATCTTCCTAGGACTTACTAAGCTCTTTTTTACTTTTAGCGCTATTGCTTTCTATAAGCTCTACTAAAAACGCATTTAGTTAGATACCTATCACCGTTGCATTAGGATTAATATTCGCATTTTACCTTAGCTAGTCTTTAAGAAACTAAATTTAATTACTACTTAGTAAATATAGGAGTGGATTTTATAGGCGCTAACGTATTCTAGTACAGATTTGGTTATTCTCGTTTATATATAGAAACCTCTAGCTAACTAGTTCTTAGAGCTCTAGGTATTAGTTAATAAAATAATAAAGGCCTCTATATCTATAATACGTCTTAGTTTATACCTAGTATATACTAAGGTTTTCTAGTTTTTTTTATCTCTTCCTAAACCTAGCTTATATTACTCTTGTAGCGCCCCCTTATAGAACGGCAGTAGTCCGTTATTATTTGTTACCGGTTACAGACCTGCTTATTCTTAACGTACTAACGCCTTATTTAGGAGCTGTATATACTATATTAGGTCTTAGCGAATCCTATTAAGGAATAGTATTAAAGATATAACGCCTACTAATTTAACCGTCCTAAGATTAAGCTTCCGGAGTTAACTAGTAAGGTTCTCTAGCTTAGGGTCTATCTCTTAGGTTATTTAATAAGCACTTACCAACTTATTTAGCTAAAAGACTATAGGTGGCTAAAGAGCAGCATCTCTCTAGTTTAATATAGCCGGCTACTGCTCGCGGAATTATCTAACTAGCTAACAGAAACCCTGCTCCTTAGGGTTTATTATTAATAAGCGGTCTATACCCTTATAAATTAAGCCTGTCTTCTACAGCCCTCCTTAGTAGGTAGAAGTTAAAAGACTCTTATCTATCCGGGTTAGCTCCTGTCTTAGTTATAGTATATTTTTAATATTTAAATAGGAGTCCTTTTATAAACCAGTATCCTCGTTTACGGTTTTTTAAATTACTAGCTTTAGTAACCTTCTGGAAAATCAGTATAAATTGTCTATAGTACTCGCGTATACTACTAGGTAGGTTATTCCTACACTATAGTATATACGATTCTAAGAATTCTACCATTTTAACTTATTAAAAGTAGTTACTTCCTTAATAGTCTATCTAAAGCTTTCCTATAAGTTCCGTCTATCTACTAATAATAAATTTAGGCAGACTTTGGATCTAGGTTCCTATTTAATAGTTATAATATTCCGGAAGTCCTTAATACTTCTTATTATTTATAACACGGTATTAAATATATAGTCGCTTATACTATTTAATAAATTGCAATATATTTTATCCCGTAAAGTAAAAAGTCCCTAAAGTCCCTAGAGCTAGTATAGGCTGGGCTATAACATATACCTTATTTTATTCTATTAGTAGTTTATTATAAGGCAACGGACTAGCAGTTTCTTCTAGGATAGGTAAGTTAACCTCCTAGTTCTTATCCTCTCTTTACTAAAGGTTATCGGTTCTAGACGTTATAGGAGGTGGGTCTAGTACCGCATCCTCTAGGTTAGGAAAACTTTATAGGTCAATAGGCTGCCTACTTCCTTCTCCGCCATTATTATAAAATAGGCCTAGCATCCCTAGTATTCCCTTTATTAGTCCTATCGCCATTACTCTTATAAATTTAAGGGAGGCTTATATAAATGCCAGAAGAATTATATAGACCGTTGCAAATATAGCAAATAAAAAATTTAAGACTTCTTTCTGCTAGTCCTGATGCCTTATAACCCTCTCTTTTATCCTCCGTCCTGCCGTACCCTATACTTACATTCCCACTCCTAGTTATCTATTCCGTCTACTATAGGTCTTGGATAATAATCTCCAAAAGTATTATTAACTTATCTTAATAATAGTGGTGCCTGCGCGTACGTCGCTAGTAGTTCTATACTTAATTTCAGCACTTATTAGTGACTTAACGGCTTCCGGTAATAGTGACTTAACAGTTTTCAGTCCTTCTATGGCTGCAGTATATTCCTATACATTTCCTATATATATAGCGCTAGACTTTTAATCCAAAGAGCTTGCCGTCATCCCCACGTGGAATGCCATATATAGTAGTGTACGCGGTCCCTCTTAGGTATAAAGTTATAGTGCTATCAGGTCGGTCGGTCGGTTGTAATTAGTTAGTGGAAATTAGTAGGAAAGCAGTCAGTAAGAAGAGAAGAAAAGAGTGTATTGTGTGTCCGTTATGCCTATCCGAGTTATTAAAGACTCTAAAGGCTCCAGACCGATCTATATAACTTGTGGAAGGCCTAGGCTCTCCCAAAGCTATACCTAATCTAGATGTTAAATCCAGGGGCCAAATCACACCACTACAATAGTACTCTACTAGTACCTTCGTAGTAGGGTTAGTGTGCTTTTTTAGTGCTAAGGCCTTTTTAATATTAGCTATAGTAACAGCAAAGATTATATGTTTAGGTTTCTTAGCAAGTCGCGCTAGTGGGGTAGCTTTAATTATGTAGATATCTAGGGCGTTAAGCGGACTCTAGTTGTTTATAGTTTCTTATATAGTTCCTTATTCGATTTTAGGTTTAGTATTAAGTATAGAGTTAGTATTAGATTTAGGTTTAGGTTCTTTAAGTATTCTTTTTATTATAGGGTACTAGTTCTTCTAGTAGTTCCGTATACTAAGCTTAAGCTTCTACTTAGTTTAGGGCGGTGTAGTACTTAGGGTCTATTTATAGGGTTTAGTGGAATTTTTTAATCCTTAATAGATATTAGTGAAAATCTTATATTAGCGGAATTTGGTGGAATTCCTAGGTTAGTAGAATTTAGTAAATTCTTTAGGCGCGGGGTAGACATTAGTAGAAATCTTAGGCTAATAGATTTTAGTAGATTTCCTAGATTTTAGTTTAAGGTTAGGACGGTGCGTTATAAGGCACTTCTGCTTATAACAAGAGGCGGTAAATAGAAGCTTAAGATTGTTTTAATTAATGGTTATCTTATATAGCTTTATCTAGGGTTATCTAAGGATTACTAGGTAACCTAAGGTAGTAATAAAAAGCTTAATTAGTTCTTTATGGTTTAGGTATTAGAGTCTTAGGTATACTATATAGGTAATTCGGCCTAAGACTGTATATTTACCATTAAATCTAAATACATTAATATGCCGATTAAGGGGGATTAGGGTAAAACTATTATCTTACGCAAAAATCTTATTAATAAATCCTATGCTACTAGCTCCTGTATTAATTAGGACTTAAGTATTAGCCTATTAATTATTTAACTAAAGACAATAGTTAACGGTTATACTATAATCCTAAGAGTTAAAGTTCGTAATATCTAAAGCATTTAACGAGATTTTAAGGCAGAGCCGTTCTGGAAAGCGACTTAACTCTAGGATATACCTTTTAGTAGTAAGCGGGAAGGGGTTTTTATAGAATATTAGTTATAGCTTTGCCCTTATAAGTAGTACTTACTAAATACGGGGCTAGAACTAGGTAAAGATTAGGGGTAGTAACTAAAAGATTAATGCGGTAAACGGTTGCTAGTATTAGCCGTTTATAAATTGTTTTAGGGCGTAGGTAAGGGGACGAGATAGTATTTTAAGATATAGTCCTTACTTCCGCACTTAAAGTAGAGGCCTAGCTTAATACGTCTTTCTTATTTAGAGGACCCTAGTAGGGCGTACTTTAGGGTTTTAGTGTTAATATCTATAGCGTTAGGGTGCTTAGGCTAAGATAATAACTTAGTAAACGTTTATAGGATTGTTATATTATATTAGGGGGCGGGCTTTAGTGTTAGGCGTAGTATATTATTATACCGTTTATTAATAACGTTTATATAGGCATTAAGGGCTCCTGGTAGGTCTATGCCTATTAGGAAGGTTTTTAGTTTAGGGCTTAGAGATTTAATAAGGCTGTTAATTAGTACGGAGTCGTTCCAGCCTGTTTCCCTTATATAATAGTTAAATTCGGAGAAGTATATTAGGAAACTTTTCGTTCCTTAAGCTATGTAGTTTATTTTTCTCTAGGTAGTAGCTTAGCGGTTTAGGTTACCGTATAAGGCTTTATACTAAGGTTGGCTAAAGAGGTTTAATAAGGTTAGCTGCCTCTTCTTTTAGTCAACTTAGGGCGTAACAGAGTCGGTTAGCTTTGGTTAGGTAACGGTTAGTATTACTAGTTAGCTTATTTTTAAGCTAGCTTAAGAATAATTAGAGTTTTTATTATTTACTAGTAAATACTAGGGGATTTAGTAATCATTCAGATCGTTTTAGTGTAGTAGTTAGTTTAAGGTAGATAGTTAGTATAGGTTTAGGGCTTGTGTTCCGCGTGTTTATCTCTAGAGATAGTGTTTAGTCTTAAGGCCCTAGTATAGACATCTTAAGTATGCGGATTTCTTCTTAGAGGTCCTTAATTAATTGCTAATATTGTGCTTCTTATTTAGCTTCTTATTAATTTAAAGTAGCTTAGTTTTATATAAGGGCGTTTATAAAAGACTTCTGTATTTTTACTAGTTATTCTTAAAGTATGGATATAATACCGGCGGCTATTATAGGGGCTTTAGGGTCGTTCTGCATTTTAGAGGTGGTATATAAAGTTAACGTAATATAGTGTTACAGAGTAAGTATAAGCGGCGATAATATATAGCAAGGTAGATATTATTAAGCTATATATATAAACTGTGTAAGAAGTTAAGACGTTATATAAGGAAAGAAGGTAGAAAAACGGGAAGAAAGGGTATATATTATGGACTTGGTTACTTAGTTAATACGTATATAAAGTAGAATAGGATTTAGGTAGTAGTCCTAGCAGAACTTAACAGGATTTAGTAGAACTTAGTGAAACTTAGTAGAATTTAGTAGAATATAGCAAGTTGCCGTTAGATTGCCGCAGATTGCTATTAGATTGCCGTCTTATAGTTAGTCTCTAGTTACTAAGTCGGTAGAAATAGGTGGACGTGTATAAGGTGTTACGGGGGTGTCCCGTAACACTTGCAAATCATTTAACCCAACTTAATTAACACCTCGAGTTGGTTAAATTAAAAGCTTTATAAGCAGAGGGCTCAATTAATTAAATTAATTAAATTAATATTATAACGGTTACAACTTAATTTAACTGGTGTAGTACTTAGTAACTATTACGAGTCTTAGTATAGTGTTAATGTAGAAGGACCTACCTAATGACGCCTAGATCGTTTTCTACTGGCGGCTCCTTTCGCCCCTACCCTTAATATAGGGCTATCGCGAGTCTTGGTATAGTGTTAAGTCACCTTCCTACCGTATATGTCCTGTCCCTTCTACGGGTACTTTAACTGCCTATCTACTATATTAGTTATGCCTTCCTTATTACACAATCCTACTACTATTAAAACTCTAATTATATTAGGTTGTAGCCGTGTGCGATTAATAGTAAGGAGTAAGCCTATAAGGCTAAATATACATTTAGGGTTTGATAATATTGGTGGAATCGTTAGTAAATCGAGAGCTATGCGAGTGAGTCGTTAATATTAATTTTCTTTTACTAGCTTGCTAATAAGTAACTGGATCGGTATAGTGGATGTCCTTAAGGGGCCTGCTTGGTGAACCTTTTTTAGTAAAGGAACACTAATAAAAATAAGGTTTAGGGTATTACTACATTAAACTTTAGTATATTTCTATACAATATTAAAAGCTTTAATATTTTTAATCAACTCAATTCAATTAGGACCTTTAGATTAAATACATTACTAAGCCCGCGAGCTCTTAGTTGATTGAATTGATTAAGTCTTAGCATTTAATTCAATTCAATATTAAAGCCTTATTAAATGATTTACAAGCCTAAGAGCTTAGGTCTGCCCTATATTACTACTAAAGTACCTATACTTTTAGTTACCCCCTAGTTTTTTATTAAAAGGGTTCTAGTTCCTTACTACGTCATTAGCGTTTAAAACCGCTTGTTTCGGATTAGTATATATAGTAATCCGCAATAGGGCTCCTACGCGCTTAATTTTATTACAAATTACTAGCTTAATTCTAGCCTAGATAAATCCAATCTTCTCCTTCTTACGGATACTACCGTCCTTATTTTTAAAGGGCTTTAAATATATCTATTAAGTATAAGTTTCTATAAAGTTTATAAACTGGTAGAAGTTGCTACTATCCCACTACATACCGTTTTAGAATTGCTCTATATTATTATATTATATAATATATAGGTCTTAAGTCTACCCCTTTAGGAAGGGGTACAGCTATAGCTATATAGTAATTTGCTCTTTATTAAGCTAATTAAGTACAATTTAGTTTAAGGATTAATCTTTAATCTTACTAATAATCCATTAGGTATACTCTTTAGCATTATCTTATATTATTAGTATCTGGGGGCGAGCAATGGGCGCCCCCTAATATCTCTACGGTAGTAGAGTAAAGTTTACAATACTAGCGCGTCCGTAGGCTTGTTACGGCAGTAGTGGTTCCTAAGGAGGTTAAAAAGTAAGGTAGTAGGAGCACTATAGGTAACTCGCAGGCGCCTTATAGGCGAGTCCTAAAAGGCAGGGAGATAGATTATAAGGTTTTCTTAAATAGAGTTTTCTCCCTATATGTATATAAGGAGTAGTCCGCGTAGGCCCAATAGGGATCCAAATTAGACGTTAAGCAATGAATTATTATTATTATTAGTATCTTAAAGAAGTTATTTACTTTATAAACCCAATTATTTAACTATTAGGGTTAGGTCTATAGCGGAGCTCTAAACTACTAAAGGCCTTAGCTAGTTAGTCTATATAATTTTTTTATTTACTATATAAATACCTTTCTAAGTCTTTTATACCTTCTTAGGTAGCCCCTAAAAAGCCCTTAGCCTTAGCTAGGTTATTAAAGATTTTATTTAGCTTAGATTAAGCTTTATTAGATCTAGACTTACTTATAAAGATTTCTAATATATTTATAGGTGGCTTTTTCCTATATAGCTTCTAAAAGCTTAGAAGTAGCTTCCTAATATTCTTCTTGGAGAAAATTAGTATAGGGCTTTTAACTTTCTAAACTTGGGCCTAGGGAAGCTCCGGCTATAGAGGTAGTATTAGTACTAGTAGCTAGTATAGGTTTCCCTATAAGGCTTAAGTCTTAAATTAGTAGTTAAATTAGGTTACTTAAAGGGGTAAGCCCGCTTAGCTTATAAGCAGTCTATATACTACTACTATACTAATTATAGGCTAGTAGTCTTCCGGGAGGGTTCCGGTTAGGTCACTAATTAAATATATTAGTATATTTCTCTAGCATTTCTAGCTTAAGGGAAGATTTTAGAGTTACCTTTAGCGCTTAATCTTCTAATTGGCCTAAGTGGGGCTAAAGGGGATTTAGTTACTTTTTAATAGTATTATAACCATTATAGAAGGTGTTTATATTTTTCTTAATGGTAACCGTAGGTATACAAGAGTCTTTAAGCTCCTAGTGCATTTAGGTATTAGGGCTTGTTCGGCCGTCTTACCTAGAGGTTTATATTATTATAATCTCTTACTATTAGAGAGACCTTTTTACCTTAATGCGATAGCTTTCTATAAGGTATCTATAGAGTTTCTATTTGGTTATTATAAATTTTTTAAAAGAGGAATAGTATATATAAATAAAAGATATAAATTAATAATCTAGTTCTTAAAGCTGGCTACCTTTCTAAATAGAGCATAAAGGATTTAAATATAAGGGAACTTTGTAGATAGGGGGCTATAAGGCATAAGTATAGGAATAAATAGATTATAGAGAAGACAAATCCTTAAGAAGGTAAAGCCTTTAGTATATAACCGGCGACTATCTAAGGGACGTTTGGGGGTTATCCTAAGGGTAACCTAAGGTAACCGCAATAATATCCCTTATATCTATGGCAGAAAATTCTAAGGACTTAAAGTTAGATATTATACCTATAATAAGGAACCACTGGCTATAGTTAGCTACTTTAAATAGTGGCGATACTACCTTAAGTACGCGAGCTATACTACTTATATACTTTTAAATTATTATAATCTACGCTACATTATAACCATAAAGGAGCTTATATAATTTAATTTTAAAATTAAATATAAGCTAGGGGAAAACAACCTTAATAATAGGCTATTATAGCGGCTAGACTGTACTAAAGGCTTTAAAACAGAAGAAGGAAAATAGATAATAGATATCTTACTCCCTATATTATAGAATAGGCTCTAGGTATCCCTTACATTAATAAACTACGTTCTTAGATATGTGGTCCGTTCGCACTAATTAATAAGGTGCATATCCGGGCGGTAAGTTATTCTGCCGCATTATTAGAGCCTTTAAAAGGAGGATATGCCAAAGCCTAAAGTAGTAGCTTTTTGCGACCCAATTTTTGGAAATAGTATATTAAGTAGGCTGTATAAGATCTATATTAATAGATATATAATTACGCACCATTTTAGTGGTATATTTAATTAATAAAGTTATTTATTTACGACTTAACGCGAGGAAGTTAATGTTCTTAATTGTATGCATAGGCTATACATTTAAGGACGATATTAGTGCAAGGGATAGGATGCTTAAGCACCTATAGCTCTATATATTAAGTCTTAGGTAGTATAAACCCTATTAGCTTCTACTAATATTTCGGCTAATATCCGGTTTATTACCGTTAAGAGTTTAAATATACCTAGATAGGATATCCTTAATATAAGTTTAAAACCTAGTAATATATTACCACTAATTACTAAGCTATCCCCTTAAACTAATAGTAAAGTTATAGAGTAATTAAAACTTAGAGCCTTATAATAATTAAAGGACTTTAACCTTATAGTGGCCTTCCAAATATATATATATATTAGAAGGTTATAAAATATATAATATTATTTAGTCTTATACTTAAAGTAGTATAAAATAAAATAGCTTTTACCTAGAAACTATCTAAAAGGTTAATAGCTCTTATTGATAAGGTATAGCAAAGGAACATCTTTTATACTATTTTTAATAGAAAGGAAGGTATTAGGTATTACTATTAGGAACTAGACCTAATAGGCCTACTACGTAGATATAGCAAAGTTTAGGTGCTATAAGAAGTAAATCTATAATAGAAGATTTTTATAAAGAATTATAATAATCCTTTAGGCGGCTACTATAGTTAAGCTAAAATAGTAGAATTACTTTAACGTAAATACTATTAGCTAAAGCTTAATTAGGAAGTAAAGGAGTATATTAGATACTATAAAAAGTATTAAGTATATAAACCCGAAGGTATAAGCTATAGGGTTTACTTAAATCGGTTCCTCCTACTAGTAAACTATAGTAATATTACGCTATAGATTTTATTATAGACCTCCTACTATCTAAGGATAAGTAAGGATAAACATACAATTTAGTCCTTATACTTATTAATAGGTTTTTAAAGTATATCTAATACCTTCCCGTTAATAAAATAATTAATATATAAGCGCTTATAAACCTAATAAAGGAGAAATACTTCCTTAAAGTAGATTAACTATACTCTATTATTACTAATAGGGGCAGCGTCTTTATAAGCTAATACTAGTCAAATCTATACTTTTATTTAAAGATAGACTACTATTATAGTACGGCTTTCTATTTATAGATATATAGGTAAATAAAGCGCTAGAACTAGGAACTAGAGTCTTACCTATAAATATATTTAAACTACTAGTAAGATAATTAGGATAAGCTACTTCTATATATGGAATACGCTTATAATTTAAAATAATATTTATTATATTAGTATATACAAGTCTAGATTTAATAGTATACTTAATAATTACTAGCTAAGGCCGTATAATTAATTATAGGATCATACTAGAAAGTTAAAAAATATCTATTAAAGAGTATAAGGGTACTTTAAGAAATAGAAGGAGTAATAGAAGTATATAAAGTAGAGCCTATAAAATACCTAAGAGCAGTAAAGACTTTAGTATAACTATAAATACTAGGATAAGTATTTTAGAGTAGG
>Ga0307515_10009157_pt1 | contig 19193 bp, 22 predicted proteins | sample 17_EM_MG_FD_194513 | JGI IMG/M metagenome (GOLD analysis project Ga0307515, IMG submission 194513) | Populus trichocarpa ectomycorrhiza microbial communities from riparian zone in the Pacific Northwest, United States - 17_EM | ecosystem: Host-associated > Plants > Roots > Unclassified | place...
GCTATCTCTGAAACAAAAAAAACAAAAACCTATTCAGGATGGATTCAGAAGGTTCATTCACTGCAATTGCACCTCCTCCAGTGTTTGATCGAACAAATTATCAAGTCTAGGCTATTGGAATGGAAGTCTATCTTGACACTAATGATCTGTGAGAAGCTGTTGAATAAGCATATAAAATTTCATCCCTGCCAGACAATCGAGCTGTTGTATAGATAAAAAATCACAAGAGAGGAAGCAAAGAAGATCAAAAGCAAGAGCAACTTTGTTTGCAGTAGTCTCACCCATCATTCTGACTAGAATAATGACACTAAAAACAGCTAAGAAAATTTAGGATTTTTTAAAGCAAGACTGCGAAGAAAATAAGAGGATTGAAGAGATGCAAGTGCTAAATTTGATCAAAGAATTTGATATGCAAAAGATGAAAACAACCAAGAAATATAATGAAAGACTTCTTGGCATTGTCAACAACGTAAGACTCATTGGTACTGTTTTTCGAAAGATCCTGGTCACAATTCCTGAAATGTTTGAGGCTATAATTTCATCTTTGAAAAACTTAAAAGATAAGTCAAGCAATACCTTAGCAGAATTGAACAAAGGAGGTTTATGAGGCAAGAAGGATGTGTAAAGGGTGCTTTTAGAGCCAAATCATAGAACAACAATGGAGGTAAAAACAAGAAAACAAAGCAAAACTTCAACAAGCTTAGAGGTTCTACAATTAACTTAAAAAATAGTAAAAGCAACAACTCTCAAGTCTTCCACCATACCCTTACTATATAAAAAATAAATCATCCACATTGTCATAACTCATTTTTCAATTTTTCCCTAAAAACTCCCTTTTTTTTAATAATAAAAAAATCAAAAAATAAAAACAAAATAATAAAAATAATAATAAAAAAATTAGCAACTTAGTAAAAATAGACTGAAAAGGGTTTCAAATATATAGAAGAATTAAAATGAAGTTTTGGACAAAATTATGAGCCAGATCCCATTATACTCAAAACTAAAAAAACAACGCAGATTCAAGGTCAATTTAAACGAATCTACATGAAAATTAAATTCAGGGACTTAATTGGATTTTTAATACAATTTTAGTGTTAATTTTTTGAAATATCAAGAGTTAAGATTGCATGGTTTCTCTTATAGTAATTGGGGTGGATTTATTAATGATATGAAAAACACTTTTGGATTCTGTTTCAATCTAGTATTAGTAATATTTTCATGGTCATCCATGAAACAAGATATTGTAGCGCAATCTACTACAAAGACAGGCTTCATTGCAGCCTCAACAGCAGTAAATCAATCACTATGGCTTCACAAGATTTTACGTGGTTTGCAATTAAATCAAGCAACAGAAGGATCAATTAACTTAATCTTTAGTTCTATCTCCCCCGACTTGACTGCACAGAGCCTCAACCAAACACTCTGCACCACTTCACCATTTATGCAACTAATTGAGCTTTCACGTGCAAGACAATTGTCAGTATCAGGAACAATCTTCCTTAAAATTGTCTCGGCAGAAGAAACCTTGGCAAACTGCTTCAATCTAGCAGAAGATGCAATTGGTTGAAGGTTGAGGTGAGCATGTCCCATCTTGTCATCTGACTTGAAACGGTCTTTATCAAATACTTCCTGCAACAAGAGCAAGAAAGTAACTAATCATATGCTATAGAAATCGAGATTTTTATTCACAATGTTACCAATTAGCATCTTAAGCTGCTTCACCGGTTATAAATCAGCGATTAAATCCCAGAGAAAAGGTTGCCCTCAGAATGAGTCCATCACTTTCACCGACTTCTAATAGTTCCATCTATTGGTTTGGCTTGACAAGAAGAAAACTCATCGATTATCGTTTGCCCTACTCCACGTTTCCCCCCCTCAATGACAAGAGTAAATGAAAATCAAGGAAGCCTATTTACAACACCAAATGATTAAAATGACTTATGTTTGTTGCCGCTTGAAGTTAATACTTAGTGATCAATATTCCTTCATCACATGAAACCATTTCGAGGTTTGACAAAGACAAGGAAGAAACAGCCGAATTGTATTATAGCTTGAAACAACCTATTCGATTGAGATAACTCTTGCAAGTTGAACACAATGAAGGTATTAGCAGCATAAATATCTAAGAATTCAAAAACTCACCAAACTTAGAACTCCAACGGGTTCTTTGAGTGAGAAACTTAGCTCTTCGTTCCATACTGGATTAAGACAACTATTGATAAACTTGGTCTTTGCTGTCTGATGCAGGAAGGAAATAGTCAGTAAGGTAGCATAGTTGAGTCTACAAATTTGATAAAACGAAAAACAAAAACTGAAGAGGAGAAATAAGTTCAGTAAAGAAAAATCGGGCTGATAAAACTCCAATCAAAGACCAGAGAGGAGAGACAAAATGGGACTAGATCAACAGCATTTTAATGACAGGGGATACTATGACTATATCCATCTACTCGATAGGATATTAAATTCAGTTGACCCAGAAGGCAAAGCCATGAACTTTCTGTCTATGAGGTTTCAGAAGTTTATCACATCAGCGAATTAGTGTCCCATAAAGCAACCAATATCAGTGCATTTATGATCATCAAACATAGAACAACCACTTACTGCATAGAAACAAGAATTATAGAGCCTAGAATCACCTGATTGCCCAGCTTGACGACTACATAAGGATCACTGGTCCTGAAATCCCTGATAACCAATTTTTTCCCTTGCACAACAGTAACTTTTAGCAATCCTAACTGCTCCCTCATTGCTTAGATGTAAGAAGATACAAAAATTTCAAAAAGATACAACACTGCAAAGCACAAAACAAAAGGAATCCAAATTAATTCAATGAGAAGACAATCTCTAAAACCTCAAAGTAGTTATAAATGAAGGATTAAAATCCAAACAAACTCTTGCATTTACAAGAGTCAAAAGGAGAGAAAACAACTGAAAAAAGAACCCATGAAACAACAATAAATTAGGGCCAAAACCCAGTTTCTGGAAAAACGCATCTTTCTTATCTAGATTCCAGAAAGAAAGCATTTTTTTAAGTTTAACCCTCTCATAGAAAGAAAACCCAAATAGAAATCAAATAACGATTTTAAGACAGCTTCCAATGGCAGAAAAGTTCAAAAAAAAAGAAGATAATTGCTTAAGCCCTGAACACGGGAACAAAGTCCAGAGAGAAAAGGGACCTCTTGCCTCTGTTGAAGAAGGGTAAAGAGAAGCAGAAACAGCTTAGCCTGAGATCTCAAAGAAGGAGAGATACAAAAGGTAAATAAGATAAAAGCAGCAGCAGCGTTTAGTGTGGTTTGGTGGGTTATTAAACTAGTTTAAACTTTAAACAGACTAACAAAATCCTACAAAGCAACAACTTATAAAGTTAAGCAAAGATAATCCTATTCCTCCATGCAATAACTGAAAGTGAAGTGCTACAACTCTATTTATGGAAACTACAGTGAATGCAAGCAAACTGAAAGCTCATGCTTCTTCATGTGTGCTGGGTTTCTGTTTCATTTTCAAGCGTATCAAAAACAACCTTAAGAACAGAATTTATAACCAGGTCAAACAAATGTTTTTCCCCTTTTTTATATTATTTGTTGCTTTAATTTATGGTCAAGTTTGAGGATTTTGGTCTTTTGGATTCATTTACTGTGACCATCATGTCTTGTCTTCTATGTACCTTTTTAGTGAGCATGCAGCGTGAGCCTTTTGACCAGTCTTCTCTTGCTTTTTCCTCAATTTTTCCTCCTTTATTTCTTTGACCATCATTGGCCTACATGCATTTTCATTTTTGTTATTTACAGTAGCAAGTTTCTTTCTTTTCTTTTTTGGTTATATTTCTTGTTGGTAGAGCTTGGAGAGATTGATGATTGATAATGTTAGAGTAGGGTCTGGCCTGATAGCTAAAAAGTTATGAATCTCTTCTTTGATTTTCCAAATTTAAACAATGGAGTCAACATATATTTTTTTTATTGCATCAAACTACTTTTTTTCTGGCATGAAAAAAGCGTATCCCGATAAATGACCCATATGAGATACAGAATACAACATTACATTCTTAAAATCGAAATCTGGAGGAAATATCTTAATTGAAGCTTTCATAAAGAATTGGTACAGAGATGGTTATACATATATTACAAGGTCGGTGCAAATTATTATGTAAAACGAGTTTCACATGGCTGTTGTAATTAAAGCTTGTAATGATTGAATCTTAATGGGCTCACTGATAAAGGACCAATCATGAAATTGGAAAGTGAGACTCCACCAGATATCGAAGCTTCAAAGCAGAAAGCAAAGCTAAGTCGGCCGCTAACATGCTTTGAATGACCCAGAGAGAAGCATAAGCCAGATCACACTAATATTTCAGGCCTGTATGTCACAGACTATTGTCCATACAACTAATGCCCCACAAATGACGAAATCTAAGAAGCGGATGCCAATGGAGTGATAAAACCACCTCCTTATGTAGATGAAATTCAAGACACAAGCTAAGCTTAATGTCCAACTAAGGTGCCCACAAATAGTCCTTGCCATTTCAACATTTCTATTTTTAGTAAAACTCCAACTCGCATCAGCTGTGCTCCTTCCTAACATTAGTCATCACAAGAAGTTTTCGAGGAAAGCTAATGCAATGCAGCTGAGTGTTGTCACCACAAGAACTAGCATATCACCGAAGGAGAAGAGGGAGGAGAGAAGAATAGATTCATACAAAACCAAGTAACAAGATATGCAGTCAATTTATAATTCCATGGGTTCCCAGAATCAAAATAAATATCCTTCTGACATACAACAGTATCCCCAACTGTAACTATACAAGTGACCTATCAATTTACCAATCCAGGAGGTTAGAAAACATGCACTAGGACTACAACCCGTGAACAAAAGACACCAACCTATCATCTACCACCGTCCTGGAAACTAACACTAACATTCCTACCTTAGCATTGGGAAGGCCTTAGGTTACTTTACAATCATCTGTGCAAAGGCAACCGCTTGAGACTTTATTAGTGTGTGTTTACATCGATGAATGGCTTTCAACTTCTTTGATTCTGCACCAGCTACACCAACTAAACGGAGGGCATGAAAACTAAAGCTTTGCAAATTTCCTGGAGATTGATCTACAGCCTAAATGGCTCACCTTGCTCGTCTTGATGCTGATTTCCCTACTTTATGCTTCCAATTGCTCTGCATTTGACAAGAGTGAACTTAGAATCTTGATAACACACAATTTTGTAATGCATAAATAATCAGGGGTTTAGAGGCTAGTACAAGAGTTTCATCGTCAGAGATTTCAGCATCCTCTTCATTGACAGGATTTGATGATTTCTTACGGAGCTTCTTTGATTTTCTACTAGGTTTCCTGACATCTACATCTCGATTCCCTTCAGAATCTGATTTGTCTTCATTGACTTCCACTCCCAAGGCTTCACTTGATTCATCTACGTCTTTCTCTTCTGAATGGGATTCCTCTCTGGGATCACCTTTTTTATCATCTTCTGGTATGCTTTCCATATCTTCAGAAACTTCTGCTTCATAATTGGATTTCACTTCTCCATCAGATTCCTCAGAATGATTTGATCTTTCCTCTGTGTCTTCCAAGTGTTTACCTTTGGAAATTGACACCACTTCCTTGTCAGATTCATCGACATCCATCATGCCCTGGGACAACCTTTCAGCATGATCCCCTTCAGAATCATCTGAAAGAGGATGAAATGAATATGGAGAATCAGTAAGAAAACAAATGAACTCTCTACATACTGCCCATGCAAGATTGTACATCAACAGCATATATAACAAACAAAATCAATTTGAAAAGCGTGAAAAAAGCTTCACCTGATTTCAGCTTATCTCCTCCAGATGCCATGGTATGTTCAGGGCTTGATACATCAGAATCAACTTTGTTCTTTGGCTCTTTATGCACACGCTTTAAGTTTTTTGATGGCGTTCTTTTCTTTTTAACACTAGAAAACAAAGTTCAATCCATTTTACAGTGCTTGAATGAAAATGAAACATAAGTAAGCGACTACATCAATGATTAAAAATTTCCAACTCACATTGTCACTGACTTCTTATTCTGACTTAAACTACTGGATGTTCTATTTTTCTGAGCAGGTGAACTGCAAGACAGTTAAAATAAACATATTAGGCAAATGAGGGGCATGGATATTCCAAAGGGACAAGTTTTTTTGTAATTCAAACATGTAAGAAACATACAGGCATTGCATAATGCCATAAAAAAAAGTCCCAGAGAACAGAACATTGCAGCAAACTTATGAAGCACCACTAGGTTTTTTTTCATGAGACCTTTAAATATGAGAAGAATATTCTAATTTTTCAATGGAAGATGAGACATTGATACTTACACGTCCTTTGAAGGGGTGCGCTTAAATGAATTTGACTTCTGAAAATGGTACAGAGGAAAAGGTAAGTCACTGCTGGTAGATTTTCTTGAAATAAAAGTGCAGTTGGTTTAGCTTCAAAAACAATGTTGGAGATTGAATAGAGTAAGACCTTTGTGCGCTTGGGCCCATTGTCAACGAGCTCCCACCGCTCTTTTTCTAAACGGAGTACTTCTATATCTCCATCATCATATAATATCTATAATCACCAAAATGATGCACAAAATGAGAAATAAATTAATTCAGTCAGTCCCAAAATATGTGAAAGGAGAAGTGATACAACATACCACATGTTTCCTTTTCAAAGGATCATAAGATTTGATGGTGCCTTCATAAAACCTGTCAATTTAGCAAGTATAATGCATCAAAAATGTATCTTCAAGTTTTCTAAATTTAATTTGAAGAGAAGAAAAGCTGTTGTATTACATCATGAAAAGTTTTGAGCTTTAATATCTAGCCAAACCCTAATCCTCCCCTTACTATATGTAAAAGAACAATCTCATCTAAAAGCTTAAGTTGTTACGTGAGGCCCCAAAATATGGATTTATATTACTCTCAAACACACCCTCTCAAGTTAAAGCCCTTTGGGCTTAAAACTTGCACAGACACCCATTATCTAGTACTCTTAATTATATTTTAATTAGAAGAGAGAATGAGAGTGGAGAGATTCAAACTCGTGATCATTTGATCATCAAGACTCTGATATCATATTAAAATTAAAGATCTAGCTCTGATATTATGGCAGATTCTTGGCAGAAACTGTACTTGAAAATAGGGAAGCATGTTCCCCATTTTTAGCTATAATAGAGAGGTTTAGAGAGAGCAGAAGGTAGAGAAAACACGGTAAACAAGTATTAGATGGAGCTGCCTTAATTGGTAGTAAAGAAAGTGTTGTTATGCAACAGCCTCTTGCTATTGTAAAATTCCTTCGACAACATCTTGTGTATTCTAACACTATATACATTATACATAATGGTGCATCTGCACAATGAACAACGCCACCAAGAAAAAACATAGCAGAATGGAGTATTTTGAAATGACGCAACAATAAGAGAAATGTAGAATACTCACTTCTTATCCATGGGCCACCAAACTTTTATTCTGTAACCCATAATCTCCTCAATATTAATGCCACTTTTCTTCGTTGTGCACTGAAAGGTAATAAAAGTTGAGGGAGGGCATACAATAATTTGCTAGCAGAGAAATTGTCCAGTTTAATAATGAGTGAAAAAGAACCCGAGAAAAATAAATTATAAGGTAACTGTATTAAGAAAAAAAAAAAGCGCCAACTCTTGCAAATACACAAGAAAACTTTCAGCACATTCGTGGGTAAAGTTTTAAGGAAGCTAGAGGAATGTTTGATAAAAAGTGAGGTCAAAACTACATGATTGGGAAAGGGTGGGTATAGTAAAGAAAGTAGAGAGAAAGGAGGTGATTACATTCGGTAATGAATGGCTTTTAGAGGATGCTAGTAAATTTAGGATTACATCCAATATCCCATTCAAAGTCTAGAATCTAGATTAGCATCACCATGTTATCCAGTAGCTGTAAAACATAAATCAGTTTCATGATAACACGATCATGTTTAATGGTAAATCAAGATGGTATAAATGGAAAGGAGGTAAAGACGCTAACCTTGGCCAACCCTGCTACACTTCTTCTCCGCTTCTTCATAGAACCAGTCAAAGACTGGGGGCTATTAGTTGTATTGACCTTATCAGTCTCCATTAGCACACCAGGCTTAAGTATCAGAAGTATATTCACAGAATTAATGACTACAAGAAAGTAATTATCGTGTGCCTTTAAAAGTTTACTGACAAGGAGAAAAGCTTACCATCAGGTTATCTTTGTCAGATTCTCCAACTTCATTTTCCTTGCCATTGTCACCCAACTCAGAGCTTTTGCCTTTAAGTTTGGATGAGACATTTTTCTTCTTTTGAATGCTTGATACCAACAATTCAGATCCAGCGCTCTTGGACTTGGACTTTTTTCCTTTCAAATCAGGGCTTGAATCATCCTCTGAAGCTCTCGAAGGATCCTTTAAAAGACTTCGGGGAAATCTAGAAGCATTATGAGCAGATGATGATCTTCGACGTTTAGGTACCGGCACAGGTGTCATATCACTAACATTTCCTTTTTTCACTTTTTGATGCTCTGATTCTGACTTTATCTTCCCACTTAGATCTTTGTGCCCATTGCTTGACTCAAACATATTAGATAGCCCCATATTATCCAAATTGATCTCCCGGACCATCTTCAAGATATCAACATCGTTTTCAGCATCTTTCACTTTAGCTGCTGAAGACTTGTTCTTTTTTGTTTTTCCACCTTTATTTCCCTGAGATTTTAATTGCTTTATCATTTTCCCAAGAGTCACTTCATTAGCTTCTCTTTCACTGTCATTTAGAACCTCATCCCCAGCAATATCTGAACTAGCCTGATGTGACAAAAAGGACTGCCATAAGATGCTAAAAGTCACATATGCCACAAAAGACTATCACTAAATATTTACTGCATCTCTGAAGATGCTTGTAAGCAATAGAACTTACAGTTCCATTAGTTTCAAACTTAAGCGAGTCAAAGTGGGTCAAGACACTTTCTTCAGCCAACCATGTTTTCCCTTCATTTGCCTATGAAAAGGCACACAGCGTCATTAATGGAGCTGATAATTGACTATTGAGACAGATACTAAAATAAATAATATCCAAGTGAAGTGGATAAGGTTATACTAAGATGAGGCACCACCCATGTTTACCAATATCAGTTATACATTTACTACAACAAGGTAAATGATATTTTGGAAGAGCATACCACAGCATCTTCGCATTCTTTATATTCATATATTTTGTACAGCAGTGGAGGCAAAGAAACTGGTGAAGGCAAGGTTTGTAAATCATCCTCCTTGGGAGCTAAGCGCTTGATGATTGACAGCCCAAGTTCAGAGATAGCATGTGAATTCTGTAAATGTTAAAATCAACATGCATAAGATTAGCATTTTGCTTTCATTGAACTTCAAGTTGATTTTTATAAGTTCTTGATGGATAGTGTTTTTTTGTTTAACCTTCCCATGATTATAAAAGATAACAATAACTACAAACTCAGAGACATTTTTCCCCAACCTTTGACTTCTCTCGATCAACTACATCTTCTGAGCACTTTATACTCTGAAAGATGGAAACTATGAGAGAGTTGGTCTCTTTGTCTTTGTCTTTGTCTTTGTCATTGTCCTTCTCCTTCTCATTTTCTTTCTCCTTCTCCTTCTCCTTGTTGATACCAGCTTCCAACTTGACACCTTCATCTTTATGCACCAGCATGGAAAGGATCAAGTACAGTTGCCTGGAAAGAAGGGTGGAAATAATGTTATTCCCTCTAAGTTTTCTGGCTTTCTCAATAAAATCTAGGCGGCCTTTATTTATAAAATAACATTGTATGAGATAACCTACAAAAAGCACATCTAAGACAACAAAATGTGCAATTAGATGTACCGGTATATTGGTTCAAATGCTTTAATATCCTTGCACTCATCTACATTAGGACATGATTGATGAGCAAGAGCATGGACCAAATATGGGAGAATATATTCAGGATAAACTGACAAGGGATTTGCATCACTTTGCACAGGGACGTGTCGAGTTTTAGCTTGTTGGAGCATCTGAATAATATCAGCAAGGTTCTGATTCTCCTGCCATTCCAAGTAAAATGCAAAAACAGACAACAAAACTTCAGAAATTTTACCATGGCGGCACGCATGGTATCTGTTAATTTGACCATAGGTAACAATTGTTTGAAAAAATCAAGTACAGTAGAAATACCTCCTCAAAATCAAGGGGTTTGGATCCTGTCATATTAAATAAGAAGGCACAAGCATACTTTGGATCCAGAACCCGGTCCTTGATGTATTGGTGAACTTTACTCAGGAATAATTTCCTAGCTTGTGGGAAAGCAATCTGCATGACCCAAAAGAAAGAAGAGAGGGAAAGGAAGGGGATTACTAACAGCAAAAATCATTTCATTACATATAACCTGGAAATGAAATTGTATTGTTATGTTTTCAGAGAACACTTCAAAAAACTCCACCTCTGGTGTCCTCAAGGTTAAATGCAAGAGATCAACAGATATCTTATGATCCCAATGCTTCGACAAACGAAGAACTGCCTTTGCAGAAGCAAGCCTCAAGTGGGCCTTATCAACTGAACTGTATGATAAAAAGAAAATACATATGAAATTGCAAACCTAACAAGCCCAAGGGGGAACAGACAACAGTTTATCCATAAACTAATAAAAAAGCAATAAACATAATACCTTGATTCAATATCTTTCGATATTTCTCCAAAAAGAAGTATGTTTCTAAGGATTTCCAGATGGCTGTCAATACCACGACGAAGTTGAACATCTTTAACCGGCAAGTAGCTGTTGACCAATGTCTTAATTCCATATATCTGCAAGCAATTTTTTAATAGAATCCAATTTGTAAAGTGGTCAGGGAATAATATATATTCTAAAAATTACATGAGAAAGAAGGCAATGTGATCTATATCCAGACCAAATTATTAAGTAAAATGCTGATATTAAGGCTATTGTTTTTAATCTTCAAAAGGATGGAAAAAAAAGGACAACTCCAACTACCTTCAACAAACAAAGTTCACTTTTGTCGTCCCAGCAAGCTTTTGTATTATCTTCTGATTTCTGCGAAACAGAAGCAACTCTAATAATAAGACTAGTTATTATCAAGTCAACCCAAATCATTGCACAAGTTAGGGATTTGCAAATGCATACACTACTGCATTCTAGAATTTTGTTCTTAATGAATTTTTCAATTTCATTTTCTCTAGTTTCAAAAACCGGCATTGCAGCCTGTGCTATGCATCCCAGAGATTGTAGTACAGCAGGCAAATGTCTCTTCTCCTCCAGCATGTCAACGAGTCTCTGCAAATTGAGAAAGAAATACCATGAATGCTGGTATTAACATACATATGGAGCATTCCAAAACTCTAATGATAATGCATGCAGACACCAACAAAGACAAAAATGGAACCTTGTATAAAACAGAGAGGGACTTGAGCCCATCATCCTTTGTGATTGTTGCTAGGGCATGCACAGCATACTTGGCCTGTCTTCGACTACCTTCTAAGCAAAGCCTCTCCAATATAAGGTCAATTGCACTGCAGGTGAGTAATAAGAAGAGTATAAACATTTACATACAATTATCTGGCTCTAAATGTCAATAATTTCATGCAACACACCTTGATGACTCCGCAAGTTGTTCTCGGATTGTACCACCAGCCTTTGCCAAAACATGCAAAGCACCTTCTTTTATTATTTCGTTGTCATCTTTCAGAAAATTTATTAGCTCTTCCCCTGAGCCACCAAGCAGCAATGGACTGAAGCGAGCAAGAATCTGAAAATTCATAAAAAAAATAAATCTATAGATGGCGTTTGTTTTTTCACAGCAAAATAGTAAAATGTGCAAGTCAAAATGTGAACAAAAAACAAATAAAAGAAGATTCAGATAAGATTGTCAAACAAATTGAAGGCTGAAGTGCTGCAGCTTCCTACTACAGCTGCAACAGTACAAGCAAACACATAGAAAAAGACCCTGTGTTTGATATAATTGTAAAAACAAAAAAGTTTGTGGGTGAAGGGATGCAATTGCATCAAATAGCATTAAAGACCATAGAGTGACAAAAATGTATGAGTGTGCAAACATAGATCACATGGTTGATAAAAAACTCATCATCAATAAGATGTATAATTGACATGTTCTTACCACCAGTAAATCCATACAAGATCGAGTAAAATGCATATTTCCAGCAGAGTTATGTGTGTTGACGTCCGAAAGAATTTCTTTCACATGCTCCTTGTTGAAAAGTAAATAAGAACACTTCATCGAAAGACTGCTCAAAAAATCATAGAGTCGGTGTTTCTCGCCGAGTATTTTAAGTAAATCATCCTGCAAGAAAGGGAAATTCTTTATGGAGTAAATTCTCCACAAAAAAATGGGAAAAGAAAAATGCAAATGCAGCTTCATCAACTATTAATTAAAAATTGGCTTGACATATAAAAACTCCTAATTAAGAAAAGCAAGGCCACTCTCACTTTAGTCAACTCAATAGGTCCCCCACAGATTGGACTACAGTTCATAACATTCACAGCTAACACTGAATTGTTAGATTACTTATCAGATATTGACCGTGCTCATAAACTTTCCGCAACCATTTAATATAATATCACTTACCCGACCAGTGCAAGCTTGATGGAAGGTAGTGCTTGGATCGAGTAGATTTGTTAAAATCTTCCAAATATTGGCATCTTTCAATTGATCAACTATATGAAAATTTTCCTCAGCCTTGGCAGGCTCTGCAAAGGAGCGAGACATGATCCGAAAACAGAACAGAACCTTTTTTTGGATCTCAGGAGTATCTCTGTCCTGTATTTGAATGAGAACCAATTGTTGGATTTTCATTTTCTTAATTGAATCTCTTTGCTGAATATAAATAATCTAATCTCCAAAATTTACAAACCTGATGCGACTGCCTCAGTAATAGATACCTCTGCATCTCCTGCTGTAACCTGCAAACCAAGAGGAAATCCCCTGAAAATCAGAGCACAATTCATCAAATAAACACAGATTTAGCAATTTCAGCTTGAGTTGCCATGTCAAATCTAGCATTTTCAACATACCTTTGCTTCTGCTCCAGTATTTTTTCAAGAGCTTTCACCTCAACTTTGTCTATGACAGAGAAGATTCTTACCCAATATTTACATCTATCTTTTACTGCAAATTCAGTCTGAAACAGAGAGCCACAAAGAACAGATTCAATTGTATCTGATCTGCAGAACAGATTACTGTGTTAGAAACATGTTTAACAGATATTCTGTTGAGAAGGAGGTACTAAGAAAGCGCCATGGCATCAGATAAAGTAGCACATTTTTCTGTAAAAAGCAACTAAGTTATTTACATTAGTGTAGACAAGCAGTCCAAGATAATTGCAGCTCATGAAGACAGCAAAGGAGGGACCTGGCCTTCAATAGAGCAGATGAATGGGAAAATAGATGATTCTGTGTGTGTGTGGGTGCATATATATTATATATTTTAATATATCCAGGTTAGCACACAAGCCAAGAAATCTTGCCTGAAATCTTTGTCATACAAACATCTCAAAATCCTTCCAGGAATCCAATCATATTCACCAGGATTGATTGAGCCATCAGAAGACTTTACACAATAAACCCTGAATATCTCAGCCATTCTCTCCATAGTATATCTTTTAACAAGTTGCTGGGAATTCCAAACAAAAAGAAATGCACACGTCAGAACACTATAGATACCAACTAGTATATAGTTAAGAAATAATTTGGGAACAGGGAAAAAAAGGAAAGGTGTGACATACAGATTTGTCTCGAAGACGTTCTGCAACTAGCTTTATGGTTTCGACAGGGACAGAATTCAAGGCATGGCATGCTACATCACAGATTACATCAACAACCTGCTTTCGAACATTCTCATCATAGTCCAACAGTCGGTCACAAAGGGCAGCTGCAAACATTGAACCGGGTCAAAATCAACCGGGAATCGTTTATATAAACTTGCAAAGCCTCTCCATCCAAGGACTTACAGATGATTTGAGCTGCCTCTGCTCGAAAAGGATTTGACAAAAGACAGCCTTTGACACATTCAAGGACACACATCCGGATGGTAACTACTCTATCACTCAATCTTTTCAAAAACTCTGAAAAGATTGGCTGAAATGCTTCTGTGATGGCAGAGCCAGGTAAAGAAAATAGATCCCCAACCAACCCCACTGCTTTTAAACGAGTGTCTAGCTGATCGGTCTGCAAATGTTGAACCTCATGTATTAAGAAACTAATCAGCAAATTTTGATAAATTGTAAGCTTATACTGGATTAGTAATTACCAGCAGCTCTCCTGTGAGGTATGGAACGACTCCTGATAGGATCTGAGGAGCACAACGGTAAACATCATATATAACTTCATGGTAGTCGATTTTACTATTTGCCAACCTGCTATCTCCTGACATTAATGATATGAGGAACTGCTTTATGCCAGCTTCAAGTTTTCCTGCACAAAGCTCTATAACTTTCATGGCAAGTTTCCTTGCTGACATGGAGATATCCTGGAAAAACAAGTTTTACAGACTGAGCTCCATCAAAAGCATGATAAGAAAAACTAAGCAAGAGTAAATGTTGACAATAACTATAGAGCACACATCATACACCAGCAAAGAGTAGAGGTACTTACACTTCTGTTACGACCTAATACAGATAAGATAACAAGTAGAAGATCCTCTCTGAAATCCTCGCTTTCTTCTATGAGAACAACCATTATTGTTTGCATTGATGATAATACACTTTCTTGATGATCATCACTGCATTTGTCAAAGTTCTCTAATCAATATCCATTAAATCTCGTACAAGGAATCCTTTAATTCATGAAAACAATAATGAAGAAAAAAGGTTGGGCAAAGCCAAGAGAGGGGTAGGGAAACAGCCAATATCCATCCCCTCTTGTGTATTAGGACATAAGTACAGCCGTATCATTTGCAATACAATGATCCAGGTAGTGATCATTTGATGCTATCAATAAACAGCCATGTAAAGGACTGGAAAAAAAAAATTAGAGAAACTATATAGTCATATAATGTGTCCAAACTATAAGAAAGACGAGACACAGAGACAATAGTGTATGGGCTTTCTACAAGAACCTTGTGTCACAAATACACACAAGAAATCTAGTTATTATTTAAGTTCAATGGCACACTCCACTGGGTGATGAAACAACCACCACCCACCCAAGAATTTCAATAATAATGAAAAGGAATTATAAACTGATTGTCTGTAATTTATACTGTTGCAATGAACAGTGATCTAAAGTTAATAACCCAGCGGTGTTACTTGTTGTAAGTGCATGGAAAAGGTGAAAGTGCAAAATAAAAGAACATGGCTTCAAAACTTCAGCGGCAAATATGAACCATCTTTGCAAGTCAACCAGAGAAGAATTTTCAAGATTAAGAAAAATCAGATGGAAGCACTATAAATGTAAGCCCTTTATTCTGTCTCTGAAAATAAAATGAACAAAACACACCTGGCAACAGTAAAAAATGTACTGAACATCTTATTCACCAGATCATTACATTCAAGATCCAGCATCACAACACAAGACCTATATTTGGCAAGAGTCTCCAAAATAACAACTCTCCTTCCAAATGATGGACCACCAGTATCACTTAACCCACTAAATGTGCCTACGATCAAGTGGAATATATCCTGCACAAAGATATGCACCATTGAGATTGGATTAAAATTGCAAACTTTTATGATCAGTAATGAGGTATATTAACTAATTCTATTAATTAATTGAGCTAGTAAAGTAAACAAACCTTTAAAACATCATCACTGTAAGGAGCTTCGGGTGCAGTGATCCGGGTTATCTCACAAATACAGGTTGCAACTAGAAGCTTAACATCCCTATCTTGATGCTTCAACAATTCTGGCTTTACAATTGCATCAAGAAAAGGCTGCATTGACTCTGACACTGAAGCCGGTGGTGACTGATCCATCTCAGAAAGACAAGTAGCAGCTTGCTGCAGGTAAATCCATAAAGGAAATATTTTCAGCACATTAAAATCCAAACAAGAACCCTAGGGTTGTACATCTGTTGCATTAGGGAATAGAAAAACCCAACACTATTGCCTAAAACTCAAAATCATTAATAGATCCCAAACACATCCCAGGGTCATCTCATTAATAGATTCCAAACACAAACCGAGGTCCAATACAGTAAAAAAAACCTTTATAAACAGTAGCTTACAGGTCAAAACATTATGAAACAACACAAATTCAGCTCCTGATTCAGTTTCTCTTTCCTTTCTTTATTTGATGGTAAAAGAAAATCAATATTAAGGCTCCTTAACTCTATCAGAATATTCAAAATCTTGCATCAAAGCCATAAATTTTAATCTCAAAAGATTCAACACACAAACAATGTGAAAGTTAGAACAACAATTCTTTCATATTTGACATGTTAATCTGAGTAGCCCGGAAGTTTCCACCCGTCTAAGCTTCATAAATCTAGTCAGATTCAGATTTTTCCTTGTCATCCTTTTCTGTTTCACTAAGCATCCACTTTCCTCAGCAGAGGACAGCAATTCAGTCCTAGAAACCAAAATTCTGAAGAGCTCAACAACAGGATACACTTTAGGACCAAAAGAGGCAAATTTAACAAGCGACCAAGCGAAATTTTTCACGAGCGGTGAACCCTTTTAAATGGTTGCGCTACTAACCCTAATTCAACCAAACTCCCTCGAATATAACCCTAGACAAACAAAAAAAAGTTCACCTAAACAATCTGCTTTACTCAAAAAATTCAAACTTGACTAGCTTAACCTAAAAAAGCTCCAAACTTTAAGCCCTTCTTACAAGCAATTTTCCCATGCAACAAACCCCAACGCAACAATTCAGCTCCAACAAACCGACCTTCACTTCTTTTCATTGCCTTTCTAGGTTTTTCTCGGCAAACAAACAGAGTAAATTTTTACTAAAATTCAAAAATTGGGCTTACCTTCAGAAGTTTAACAACACCATCTTTAGTAGAAGGAAGTGTTTCCAGCTTGGATCCCACCTCCTTTAACTTCTCTTCGAGCTTCTTCTCCTCTCCCATTCTAAAAAGAAACGCTTGGTGGTTTTTTTAATTTCCAAGATTCAATTTTTCAGACAAAACTAAACTGCTGCTCTCTCTCTCTCTCTCTCACTTACATGTCGATGGGGTTAAAGGGCTCGTCTTTTTTATGTGTGTGTTTAAAGCTTTCTTCTATTTTGGGGGGTTTTGATTTTGTGTGTGTTTTGCGGACAAGAAGGCGAAATGAACTCGAAATGTAAGTGAAATCACATAAATTTCTGCTACCTTATTAACAAATCTAAGTATTTCGCAGATGCTCACGTGTGGATTTTCATTTTCTTCTATACTTTATCTTTTTTAACTATTTCTTTCCTTTTGCTAGTTGTGTTTTTCACCTTAAGTGTGGGGTGAAAATCTTGTATGGTCCTTCTTCCACTTCAGGCCAGACCAAACCCTAATTTATGAATCAATCTTTTGATAATATAATCTAAGATCCCGCGCTCACGAGGCCTTGGGTTGAAGACTTTACAAATCTCTTCTCGTCATCATCGCACGCTAAAGTTTTTTTTTTTTAATATTTATATTTGGTAATTCGGTATAGATTATTTTAAAAAAAAACAATTAAAAATATATCAAAATAATATTTTATATATTTTATATCTGTATATTCAAAAAATATTTAAAAAACATTGATTTATTAATTTTTCAATTGAAAAATTCAAACAGAAGAACAAAATCTCAAAGATTTTGGGGGATTATGTACTTTAAAATTTGTGGTTTTCGGACATATGTGTTAGAGACGACGAGGTCTAAACAAGTTCATTGGGAATGATAGATGACAAAGAGTACGGGGGTTATTTCATCAAATATTAATGATGGCTAAAATAGCTTGAGGACTAAATGGACAAAACAATTTATTTTAGAGAGTTGACTTGATTCATGCATGCAAGATCGATATAGATCACATACGTTGTTTGTACTTGATAGTTTAAATAGAAGCTCAGATGATATATTGGCTATATAATAATAATAATATTTTTTATACCAATTTTAGAAAAAAAAAATATCCATTGTAAATTAAATTAAAAATACATATTTAGTTTCTTGTCCTTTTAATATGTGCATTTATTAAAGTATGCAAGTAAAAAAATCATCATCTTTTTTTATTAGAATGTTGCCTGTTGGGATTATATATATATATATATGTATGTATGTATGTATATATGTATGTATGTATGTATAAATAAAACCAATGTCATGGAGATTGTGAAACACGATATTATTTAAATGTTGTGTTTTTAAAATATGATAAGGTTAAATTATGTTACTTCGCTAAATTTTTTTTAAAAAAGTTTTATTTTGTTATTTATTTTAGTTTTATGAGTTAATTGTTCAATTTATCCATAAATTACTCACCTCAATTAAATAATATTTTTGTTCTCTAAATTTAAAATGTAAATAATATATAAATTAGTCAATAAATTTTAATGGTTTCAATGATATTAATTTATAAAGGTTTATATGTGTGAGTATATAACAATTGATTAATATGAACAAGTAAAAGTTGGTTAATAATTAGTAATTATGATTAACCATGAAAATAAAAATTCTTGTGTTTTTAATGATTTGTACAATCGAGAAATTTATTTTCTATATGTAATAAATTAACTTAATTTTTCTACATTAATTATATTTTAAAAAAACCATTCACATCTAAACCAAAACATTTATAACAAATTAATTTTGTTATCAATTTTTATCACTTGAAACAACATTTCATGAATAGTGTTAGTAAATATTTTTGCACTAATTTAGGGAATAATTAAACAACATCCTTGAAGATTGCAATTGTATTTAAAATTAGGGTTTTCATATAAAATAAAATAAAATAAATATAAAAAATTGACAAAATAATAGAACAACAAAAATCCCTCTATTAATCAGCAATAACAAACAAACCCTAAAACAATTCTTTTAAATATATTGTGGGCAGTTTTCTTATTAAACACGAAGCTCAATGATCTTGGGTTATACAAGAGGAGATGACTCTCTCTTGACTGCCAGAGGTTTCTCTTGATCGTCACATACACATTCGTTATTTTTACAATATATTATTTTTGGCATATCACAGGGGATTTTGCCAAAACAATCAATAAAATTCCTACATGGCACCGC
>Ga0307515_10009158_pt1 | contig 19192 bp, 9 predicted proteins | sample 17_EM_MG_FD_194513 | JGI IMG/M metagenome (GOLD analysis project Ga0307515, IMG submission 194513) | Populus trichocarpa ectomycorrhiza microbial communities from riparian zone in the Pacific Northwest, United States - 17_EM | ecosystem: Host-associated > Plants > Roots > Unclassified | place...
GAAAACTCCATCAAATGCAAAAGTCAGAAAATGAGGAGCAAGAGTTTCCCACATTCCAACAGGATAGTAATTACAACTGGAATTTTATAGTTTCGAATGTGACAAAGGAAGGATAGCTTTCACAGGGGCTTCAATACTTTCAAATGGAAACTTTCGGGATACGTATATGGGACAGGACATTACAAATTTTGGGAAAGATTTGGGAAAAGAGTTAAGTAAAATTAATCCTGATTATTTAGGTTATTCAGGTAATGGTATTGATCTTCTTGAGACAACCGCAATAACAATTAGATCTGATATGTTTTCCAAAAGGATACTTGAAGGTGCGGTAAAAACGTTGGAAATTCAAGAAACTTGAGAGCTATATATTATCTTGGGCAGAGTTCAAAAGTGCTTGGTAAAGTTGGTAATGCTGGTGCTGTTTTAGGTGTGGTTGTTGATATGAATTCTGTAAGTAAGGGTACTTTAAGTGTGCCAAGATTTAGTTATAATACTGTGGGTGCTTTAGGGTCAATAGGCGTTGGTTTTTCTTCTGGTGGTCCTTATGGAGCTTTAGTAGGATCAGGGTTTGCTGCTGGCCAGATGGCATACGATGGGATAATTGTAATAGGTGAAAATGTTGCCAGAAGCATTGCCCAATTTAATAACGCATGGAGAAATGGATGGGTGCCAGGAATGAGATAATAAAATTATGCAATTCAAAATAACTTTTAGAAATCAATATAAGGCGTTAGACTTTACGCTTTTTTTACTATTGTTTACCGTGGCGTGTATTCTTTACTTCAAGTACACTGACCCCTATTTTAATTTGGAAATTTTCGTGTGGATATTTCTTGCCTTGTTGATTCCAGTCTTATACTTACATATTGAATACTTGCTTATTAATTCGAATAGCTTTTTAAAGATAAATAGTGACCTGTCATCATTACATTATGTGGAAAGTAATAAAGTTATTGATTTGGATTTTAATCAGACTGAAAGAATAATCCTGTATCTGGTACCCTCAGCTTACCGTAGTCCAATAGAGCGTAAAATGCATTTTTTGCCTATAGAATCTTATGGATATGCTGTTATATATTCAAAAGAAGGTGATAAAATAATTATTACGTCTTTGATGATTCCTGATCTATACGAGGAATTCTCGAAAATTAAAGGAATTACTTTAGTAAAGAAGAAAAGATTTTTGGCCAGTCCATCTTTAGAAAAATTAATACAGTGGTTTAGTAAGGATGGGTTATGATAGTCATGGTGTAAGTGTTCAGTGCGGGGGAAAACTGAGGGAGATGATGCAAAAGTTTTATGCTGGATGAAAGTTTAGAAACAAACGGGGGGTGGGCTAGGCGATGGTTTAGCATTTGCTGGCTCAGTAGCTATTCCATTAGGTGGCGCAGTTCCTTTAAGATTACTCCACAAAATTGAAATGAGATTTTTTGCAACTTTATTTTTAACTAGTATACTTTTAATAAGCACTGGTTGTCAGGATCGTAATGGCAATTATTGCGGAAATAGTAACCGATATACCATTGCTGAAATTAAGGGGTTTGATGTTTATAAGAATACCAATTCTTTAAAGTTGGTCTCCTTTAAAACGAGTGATATTGAAGGTAATCACCGGCTGCCTATGAAAAATGGCCATGTGAATGTTGCTGAATGTTTCGAGGTAACTAAACTTAATAATACTGGTCAGGAGGATGTGTTCAGGACACTAATTAATTATGACTTCTCACAACGAAAAATAGACAGTGTAAAGAGTACGGTAGCTTTCTGTTACAATCCCAGGAATGCGATATTATTTTATGATGAGAATGATTCAATTATTGGATACGTTGAACTGTGTTTTGAATGTTTTGGTCAGAGAAAGGAACCTTCTTCGTTGAGGGTTGGTGAATTCTGTGATGAGAAATTTAATGCGCTGAAAAAGATTTTTCATAAGAATGGAATTGAGTATGGCCTTTCAGAAAGTAATCATGATGACCAATTAGAGTATCTTAACAGGGAATTAATTAAATATCCAGATAATCCTGTTCTGTTGACCTCTTCTGCAGAATTAAAAATGAAGGAGGGTGAATTTACCAGTGCAATTATGATGCTGGATAAGGCAATCATACTTGACTCTGTCAATTGGCGCGCGTATTTTTTCCGTGGTCAAAGTAGGTTAAAGCTTGATGATCTTAATGGAGCGGTAAAAGATTTTGATCGTGCATTGAGATTAAATGATCGGATCACACGAGCATACCATGAAAGGGCTCTCGCTACAATTAGTATCCTTCAGACAACAAAGAATAATGATTTAATTAAGAAAATTTGTAACGATCTTTCAATGGCTCAGCAGCTTGGAGATAGTTCCCTTTCAAATTTAAATGCAAAGTATTGCGAATCTGCTCCAGATTAGTTGGTCGTTATGGAGCGTGGTGTAGAGTATCTGATTGAGGAAGCAAAGATTTCTCACCACACCTCAACTGAATTGACATTTTTGCTTAAAGTTACTCTGATAAAGACAATACTGCTATTGTCTTTATTCTTAATAAGGATGGTCTTAGTATTTCGATCTAAAAAAACAGAATGATTGTGTAGGCAGAATGAGTACTATCCAGTGGAACGAAAGCTAACTGACTATCTTATGTTTATTAAGAATAAAAACATATTAATTGCTGGTCTTATTTTATGTCTACATCTACAAGGGATTGCAAGAGCCGATTGCATGGGAATTTAGCTATGATCAAATGCAAGAAGGAATATTTAATTTTAAAGGGCACATTGAGTATGATTCATCTATAGTTCCTTTTGAGTATAATTCATCTATAGTTCCTTTTGAGTATAATTTTATTGTAGTTACCAAAAGGAAATGAATACCAAAGCTATTATTTCGGGAACAAATTCTCTAAAGAATTATACCTCACTGACCGGACAGGGTTATGTACTTACTCGACTATAATTTATCAATGGGTAAGCAGTACAACTAATGTTCCATGTCAGTCGCAGGAGCAAGCGCATTACTTGATCTGCACCAGCTGGAAACCGCATTAGCATTTTCACTGGCATCTGTACATAAGCCCGGATGTTCAAAGGAATGAATGAGGTAAGGATTAGATCAATACCTGAATCCCTGGCCGGTCATTTCCTTTTTCAAAAATTTCGATGAATCTCCCTGAAATCAGGGATGGTAAGTTTTATTTTCAGTCTGCGAAGTTTTTGTCAGTTACATCACTCATATTGCGCTACCTAAAAACAAGACCCTTCATTTTATATGTCTCCTGCTTTCATCCTGTCCGGAAGAAGATTCTCTTTTTTTCTTCCATTTATACTGCTTACTATTTCCATACTGGTTCCCCGCAGCGCCCTTTCACAGGATGTAGATCCGCTCACTGGTCGTGCGATTATTAACATTCCGCTGGGGAGTATCAGCGCATTAGATCTTAGTGTTTCGGTTAGCCTTTCCCATCATGGCGGGGCACTCCGTGTTACAGAAGGGGCGGGCAGTGCCGGCATGGGATGGAGTGTGGTTTCCGGAGGATCGGTCAGCCGTGAGGTACGCGGACTTCCGGATGACTTCAGTGATACCAACCGGAAAGGATGGCTGCTCAATGGCTCGGCACAAACCATACAGAATTTTACTTCCACCTCCGATGATAACCTGAGCGTATGCACGGACGAGACAACCGACTGGACTACGCTGAACGGTCTTGCCTATAGCGTGGATACCGAACCCGATGTGTTTTACTTTCAGGCACCCGGTATTTCGGGCAAGTTTATCTTTGGCACCGATGGGCTGCCCAAACTGATTCCGTACCAGGATCTGCAGATTACTTTCGCAGCAAATCAATTTATTATCAAAACCAGTACAGGAGTGGTGTACACCTTTGGCTTGCGTGAAGATATTACACGCAAGGCGGTGCAAATCCACACAGCTATTCCGGTGAATTATTTCAAATCGGACTACAGTTATTATCAGGTCCCTGTTATCTTCGCCAGCAGCTGGAATCTTTCTTCGATACAAAGCCTTTCCTCCGGTGCGGTTGCCAGCTTCAACTACCAGGATGGGACGCAGTACGTCAACTCTCAATACATGACGGGCATTAACCCCGGCACTACAGTGGTGGATACCCTGTATGCGCTGCAGGACACCGGCACGCCACGCCAGCTGAGCCAGATCTCGCTAAAGAACTACAGCATTACCCTGGCATGGGCCAACTCGCTGGTAAGTAAAGTAACACTTTACGAATCGGAAACTGGCGACATTAAAGAATACAACCTGCTCTATAAATCCATCACCTCCGTTTCCGATACCAAATTTCCGCCTGTAGCCAAACCTTTTTTAATGCAGGTGAAACAGCAAAATTCCTGTGTAGCCTTTCCTTCTTATTTATTCAATTATACAGGGATCGATACCACGCTTAACCAGGCATACATTCCCTGGCGCACGGGTTGGGGGCAGGATCATTTCGGCTATTACAACGGACAGAAGAACAATCAGAACATTCCCACGGTGTACTTCTATCAGTTAGAAAGCGGGGCAAGGCGTTTCCGTGTTACGCCTATACCGTCCGTTGCGGCCACCCAGACACTTACTGGTATAGCCGGCACCGACCGGAATGTGAACAGCACCTATACTGCCTACGGATCATTGAACAGCATTTACTATCCTACCGGAGGAGCCACCTATATCGGCTATGAAGCGAACAAATACTTTGACAGCTCGACCAGCGAAGAGCTTTACGGACCGGGCCTGCGTGTAGCCAGCATAACCACTTCTGGCGGAGATTATGCTTTTGGCAAGCCTACAGGGGCGGCCGCTTCTTCCTGGCATTCCATCACTAAAACATACCAGTATAGCACTACCGATGCCAACACCACCACGAGCGGTAAAATTGTTTACCCGCCTGTGTTTGCATTTACAGATGGTGCCTCCGTTTTCAGAAGCCAGTCGGACCTGGGACCGGGTAGCGAAGTGATGTATAGCCGCGTAAAAGAAGTAATTACAGGGCAGGGCTACCGCGTGTATAACTATGACCTTCCCAATGGTTACCCGGATGCAACCAGCGCAGCTACACCAAGCAAGGTAGCCCGTGCATCGGGCGCTACTTGTGCGGCAGGGATCTTACAGAATGGTGCCTACACCTGGCCCTTTGCCCCGGTTACGGACTATAATTTCAAGCGCGGCTTTCTTACCCGTATTTCGGAGTATAGCCAGGCAGGAGTGCTGACGCAGGAAAAACGCATGACCTATAGTATACCGCAAGCCAATGTTACCATTAAAGGAGTGCGTAAGGAATCCATGACCGATGCACAGAACACAACTGTATTTCATTTCAGTACCTACCTGATCCCTGTCAGTCAGTCGCGTATTCTATCCCAGGAGGTCACCAAGCAGATCGGGGATGAGTCTGTTGCGGATTCCACTAAAGTAACTACGGCCTATGTGTACAATGCCCTGAACCGGATCACGCAAACCACGCAGACCAATGACGATGCTTCGCTGGTGAAAAGCTACATGAAGTATGCAGGCGATTATGCCATCACCTCACCAACAGCGGGAGATGTGCAGGCGAATGCGTTGTTCAAACTGAACGCAGGCAACCGCAGCGGAGAGGTAATCGAATCGTACCAGACCTACACACCCATTGGCGGCACCGCCACAGTAACGGGTGGCCGGCTGAACCTGTTTAAAGATTACGGTACTTACGTTTGGCCTTACCAGGCAAAACATTTTCCTGCGGGCCAGGTATTAACTGCTTCATCGGTTGCAGCAGGTGCCACGCAGGGATTTGTTTCCGATACCGATTATATTCCGGACGCAACGGTAGAGTATGCCAACGCGCTGCCTGTAACCAGTACCGGGGTATCCATGATCTCTTCAGCTGTACATTATTCTACCGGTACTTCGCTGCCGCTGGCTACGTTTGGCAACTGCCGGGCGGAGCAGGCTGTATATGATGGATTTGAACTGGCTTCCACGCACGGACTTACTTATACCGGCAGTGTGGCTCCTGCGAATCCGGCCGGCTGGACGGGGAAAAAATCAGTGCTGCTCGATGGCACCTATTCGCTCGTTACCTTAAACCCGGTGAGCAAGGGGGAAGGTACTTATCGCATTTCGCTGTGGGCCAATAGTGCTACTGCTGGCGCTACCATTACGATCAAAGCAAAAGATGTAAGTACGGTACAATCCACCATTACGCTTACCTGCCCATCTGCCAGTCAATGGACTTACTTAGAAGGTGAGATGAACATGAGCAGTGTTTCCGCTTCTTTTTCTTTTGAAGTAAGCAGTGCCTCTTCCATCCGGATCGATGATTTTACAGCGCTTCCTAAATCAGCAGTGGTTTCGCTGAAAACCTACCAGCCTTTGACCGGAGTAACCTCGCAGACCGATGACCGCGGCAACAGTGTGGTGATGGATTACGATATAATGGGCCGCCCGACCAATACCTTTGATGAACAGCGAAACCTGGTAGAGAAAAAAGAGTATGGACTGCAGAAGCAGGGAAAGGTAGTACTGAATGCCAGCTTTACTTCGAATACTTCTGTGTATAATGTGGGCGATGCGGTAGTCTTTACGGCCGGGCCTACCTGTGTTTCGTCTGCTATCTATACTTGGACGTTTATCACTCCCTACGGAGTGCAGACTACCACCAGCGGCAGTTATGTCTTTAACACCTTTAGCCTGATCGGAGAGCATGCGGTAACCCTCACTGTTATCAGCCCGGACTATGCCACCCAAAGCTATACGCAATCCGTTTGCGTAGTGCTGACAGGAAGTGTTCAGATTGGTGTGGCAGTAAGTAATGCGACCATTTACCAATGCGATGCAGTAGATGACAGGATACGGATGTTTACGGCCTCGGTGCCGGGCATACCGCATATAGGCATGGGCGGACCACCAGTGAGTTATACCTGGTTCATTACCAATGCCAGCGGGGTATGGATAAACAGTATAAATGTGAGCGGTGCTACAAAAAATGGAAATGTGCTCACCTATGCTTCGCCTGCCTTTACCTACCAGGTGCGCTGTGATGTACAATTCAGTACCAGTCAGTCCATGGCGTGTGGCTACAACGTGATTGTTGGAAGCGGCACATCGGGTGTCACCTTCGTGAGTCAAAGTCAATGTCAATAACTCAGCGTGCTATGCTTGTCAAATCAATCCTGATCCCCTTTCTTATGCTTTTTGCTTCCGTGCTTTACGGCCAGGATATACGTACTGCACATCTCAGCTGGCCGGTAACGCAACTGCAGGACCTGCGCACCAATGCAACAGCAAATTACAGCTGCGTGTTTGAAACGCAAGGAGCAGGGCAGCTGCTTTGGAAACAGAAAGCATTTACTACCACTTTTACCGTACAGAATATCAGTGGCACCTGGGAAAATATACAAACGGAAGGAAAAAGTGTTTTTGATGTAGCTGCAGAAGGGCTGAGTGGAACACTCACTTTTGAGCGCACTGCTTCCGGTACTACCATCGTACTTGATCTTACCGAACCAGGAGGAGAGCGGATTGATCACCGCTACCAGGTATCGGATATCATTACCACTAACTAACCACCCCACCCTTCCCAAATGAGACCCCTTATCACTTTTTTCAATAAAACAGCGCTGCTCCTCCTGGTGATTCTGCTGATACAAGCGCGGGCCGTAGCTCAGATCAATGGGCCGACCACCCCTTCGGTTGGCGCCACCTACACATATACGTATAATGACGGCACCGTATATACGCCCGGAGCAGGGTGGCTGATTACCAATGGTACGATTACGAGTTCCTCTGTCAGTAGTTCAGTATTTACGGTGAATGTGCAATGGAGCAGCGCAGGAGCAGGCACACTTACGTTCAAGTATAAGTTCGGAACAATTTCCACGCTGAACGTAAATGTATGTAATGTGGCCATCTACACGGTGAGCGGAGGAGGTGACATATGCAACGGCACACCCGCCAGTGTAACGATCACACTAAGCGGCTCTCAGACAGGTGTAAATTATCAGCGCTTCTTTAACGGCTCTCCCAAGAATACAATAGCAGGAACCGGAGGACCTATCAGTTGGACGAATAACTCTGCAGGTGATCACACTGTGGTGGCCACAGAAACTTCTACCGGATGCACGGCTACCATGAATGGGATGGCACACATAAATAATCCGAGTATAAATGTATTCACCCTAAGTGGCGGAGGCACATCCTGTGCGGGCTCGGGAAGCAGCTATACATTAACTCAGAACGGATCGCAGACGGGAATCAATTACCAGCTTCAATTAAACGGAGCCAACAGCGGATCTCCCAAAGCGGGCACAGGTTCTGCATTAACGTGGCCGGCCCAGACTACGAATGGTACCTACACAGTACTGGCTCAGGACGCTTCTTCAGCGTGCACCGGAGCGATGACCGGCAGCGCAGTGATCACTGCCAATCCATTGCCTACAAGCTTTACGGTGGGCGGAGGCGGAGCGCAATGCACAGCCGAAAGCGGGGCCACCATTACCCTGAGCGGATCGGAGTCCGGAGTAAATTATACCCTGAAATACAACGGCAATAACAATGCGGCACCCGTGGCAGGCACCGGGAGCACACTGTCATGGCCGGGCCGCACACTGGAGGGCACCTATACGGTAACGGCTGCCAATGCCACTACCGGATGCAGCCAGAGCATGAGCGGCAATGCCGTTGTTTCTTTTAACCCTTCGCCAGCTGCCTACAACGTAGGCGGAGGAGGCAGCTATTGCAGCGGAGGCAGCGGGGTGAGCATTGCGCTGGACAACTCGTTTCATAACACCACCTACCAGCTGAAACGCAACGGGGTGAGTACAGGCGCACCGGTAAGCGGCACCCTTAGTGCGATCACCTGGCCCAGCCAGACTGCTGCGGGTACATACACAGTAACCGCAACATTTACCTCTCCCGGATGCAGCGCGGAGATGAACGGAAGCGCAGTGGTGAGTATCAACCCCCTGCCGGTAGCCTATACGGTGGGCGGAGGAGGTAGCTATTGCTCCGGGGCCAGTGGCCTTTCTGTTACACTGAACGGATCGGAAGCGAATACAGACTATCATTTGTTGCTGAACGGCACCGATACAAACAACAGCATCACGGGTATCGGTGTGCAGCACATCAACTGGGTAAACCAGACCGCTGCGGGCACCTATACCTCGGTGGCGACCAACACCGCTACCGGGTGTACGCAACCTATGAGTGGCAGTACTGCGGTCACCGTCAATCCTGTTCCTACTGTGGCCATCACTTCCAGTCAAACCCTTTGTTCGGGGCAGACCACCAGCTTTACTTTATCGAACCCCAACGCCATCAGCGGCACTACCTTCGGCTGGACACAAAGTGCCTCCAATGTAAGTGGCGCTTCCAACGGATCAGGCGCTGCCATCAGCCAGGTATTAACCAGCAGCAATGGCACTACACAGGGTACCGTTACGTATACTGCCACGGCTACAGCCAATGGATGTAACAGCACCGTAGCTACGGCTACGGCCACGGTAAACCCCGTTCCTCAGATTACGAATACTGCACCTCAGCTGTTAGCAGAAGGATGTAATTCCTTTGCTGTGAATTTTACTCCTGCTATTTCCATTGCCGGTGCTTCCTTCAGCTGGAGCAGCACAGCAACGGCTGGTATTAGTGGCAACACTTCCAGTGGCACAGGAAGCATTACGAACACCTTAGCCAATGCCAGCAGCACCGCGACCGGATCGGCTACCTATACCATTACTCCTTCCCTCAATGGTTGCATTGGCACGGCTAAAAACTATGTGGCCACACTGCTTCCTGTAGTGAGCACTGTTAATGTAAATGGTCCCGCAGTACTGGTCTATGGCGCTATCACCCAGCTCTCTATCCCCGCCACGGGCGTGTATTACCAATGGAAGCTGAACGGCACCGACCTTGCGGGAGCGACACAAAGCAACGTGCAGGTGAATCAGGCCGGTGACTATACCGTGAGCATCCGGGCGACTGCCTCTTCCACTGTAGCTTGTGCGAGCTCCGTGAAAACGATGGCCAATACCCTGGCCGTGCAGGCTGCTGCGGTAAACTATGTGAGCACTACGCGCATCCTGAAGCCAGGCGTTGCGCCTGCCACTTCGCTCTACGCATTGGCCCCCAATGAACTGGTGCAAAGCATCGCCTACCAGGATGGCATCGGGCGCACCTTTCAAAGTGTGGCTGTGGGCCTCAGCCCTTTGCAGACCGACCTCGTAAGCGCACAAGGTTACGGAAAGCAAGGCATCACCGACAGTACTTTTTTACCTTATGCCGCTGCAGTGAAAGACGGTCGCTTCCGGCTCAACGCCATCCGTGCTGCCAGCGCACCCTACGGCTATAGCAACAGCGAGCAGCAACAGTTTTACCAGAATGCCATCAAAGTAGCACACGATGGGCAGCCCTTTGCGCGCACCGTACACCGTGCTACACCCGATGCACGCGTAACCGAACAAGGGGCACCGGGCAGCGACTGGCAACCGGGCAATCATACGGTAAAGAACCTGATCACCTTGAACACCGGCACCTACCCGGTACGTTATTGGAAGGCCGATGGAACCACCACCGCCAACTACCCGGTGAATACCGTGCAGGTGAGCATTACCACCGATGAGAACGGCAACCAGGTGCGCACCTATACCGACAAGCGCGGACTGACCGTGTACAAGCAAGTGCAGGAGGGCGCCACTTCGTGGCTGAACACGTACTATGTGTATGACGACTTCGGACGACTGATCTATCAGCTTCCGCCCAAAGCCCTGAGTACGCTGGGTATCGGTGCCAGTATTGCGGCCACGAATAGTACCGTGAGTGAACTGATCTACAAGTACGTGTACGATGTGAAAGGCCGGCTGATTGAAAAGAAAGTGCCGGGCTCGGTCTTGCAGTATTTGGTGTATGATAACCTGGATCGCGTAGTGCTTACGCAGGATGGCAACCTGCGTGCGGGCAACAACTGGATGTTTATTAAATACGATAACAAGAACCGTCCGGTGTACAGCGGGCTTTACCAGAACAGCACGCAAACCACCCGCCCTGCAGTGCAGGCCCTGTTTGATGTGATTGACTATACCACCGCACCTCGCTATGAAAGCGAGCAGGTGAACGCCACCTACCAGGGCTATAGCAACAACGTGTTCCCAACGGCAGGCCTTACGCTGATGAGCGCTAACTATTATGACCACTACGACTTCGACCGCAATGGCACAGCCGATTACAGTTATGATAATACACATCTGACAGGCATACCAGCGGCAGCCAGCACCGCTACACGGGGATTAACCACCGGAAGCAAGAAAGTAACCATTGATGCGGCAGGGGCCTTCACTACCAACTGGCTGACTTCCGTTGTGTTTTACGACAGCTTCGACCGAGCTGTGCAAACCTTAAGCAACAACCATTTGAACCTGACCCTGCAGGACAAGAGCAGTGTGCTGTATGACTTTGCCGGGCACGCATTAAAAACGCATACCACCCACGTTGGAACGACTACCGTGAACACGGCATCACGGCTGACCTATGACCATGCGTGGCGAAAGACGGGCGTGTTCCAGGAAGTGGAAGAGCCGGTGACCTGGACTGCACAAGTGGGTGTACAGGCTACCGGGAATACAGTAACAAAAACGGCAGCCACTGCCTTATGGGATGCAGGCGCCCTTTCTCAGAACTCCATTGCAGCAGGGCAGGACGGATGGATGGAGTTTCGTGTAAATGAAGTATCCTCCTACAAAATGCTGGGTTTGTCTCCTTATAATAACAATCCTTCCTACGAGTCGATCAACTACGCAATCTATGCCGTGGCTTCAGGAGAAGTAATTGTGTATGAAAGCGGAACGATGATCGGTGTGTTTGGTACGTATGTAGCTACCGATATTTTCAGGGTGGAACGAATAGGTGGGGTGGTGTATTACAAAAGAAACGGGCAGGTATTTTATACTTCGGCCGTTACTTCCAACGACACCCTTTATGCGGATGCCTCTATTTATTCCACGATGACCAGCCTGGTGGATGTGCACCTGAGCAGCGGGGGCGACAAGCAACTGGCCGCCTACGAATACAATGCCCTGGGCCAGGCGGTGGATAAGAAACTGCACAACACAGGAGGCAGTAACTTCCTGCAGAGTGTTGACTACCGCTATGATATTAAGGGACAATTGTTGTCGATTAACAATGCTCAATTAGCCAATGACGGTACCACCAACGATGAGGCCAATGACTATTTTGGAATTGAGCTGATGTACAATACCGCAGATGTAGCCCTGGGCAATACCGCTTATTACAACGGCAATATCTCTGCCCTGAAATGGAAAGGCATGGGCGGAGGCAGCGGAACGGCAGACCAGCGCAGTTATAAATACAACTACGACAAAAGCGACCGGTTGAAAGATGCGACTTTCCAGGCCTATGGCAGCGGTGCATGGAACAAGGAAGCCAACACGCTGAACGAGAACATGACCTACGATGTGAACGGCAATGTGGCTACGCTGACACGTAAGCAGAATCAACGTGGACTAAGCGGACTTACGGTGACCAGCACTGCGCAGGCCATCGACAACCTGAGCTACACGTATACCACCGGGAACCAGATCAGCAAAGTAGAAGACAGCGGTACCACCGCAGGTTTCAACAACGGGGTGGTGAATGGAACTACAGAATACACCTACGCGACCGATGGTAGTTTAACCAAAGATGATAACAAGGGCATCAGCGCGATCGCCTACAATATACTTGGCAAGCCAAAACAGGTAACGTTCACCAATGGCAACGTGATTGCCTACACCTATGCGGCAGACGGCAGCAAGTTAAAGATGGCCACTACGGTAAACAGCGTGACCACTACGACCGACTATGCCGGAAACTACGTGTATACGAATAACACACTTAGCTTCTTCGGAGCACCGGAAGGAAGAGTGGTGAGGAGCGGAAGCAGCTATGATTACCAGTATGCGATAGCCGACCACCAGGGAAATACAAGAGTAGTGTTTAGTTCAGCTACACCGGTAGCACAGCCCGTGGTGGCAGATTTTGAAGCAACGGCTAACAGCGGTGTACAGAACTATCCTACCGGAGGAAGCCGAAGCTCGTTGAACCTGTATGACCACAGTGATGCAGGAACAACCTATACCTATTCGCAATTGCTCAACGCAGGTTATAGCTCGCAGGTAGGTGTAGCGAAAAGCTATAAAGTATATCCGGGCGATAAGGTGAAGATTGAAGCGTATGCGAAGTACAGTAATGCAACCAGTACAAGCAGCAATGTATCCGCTTTTGCCAGTGCTTTGTTGAGTGCCTTTGGTGTGCCTGCGCCTGTTGGAGGTGAAGTTGGAACCATCTCATCAGCACTGAATAACTGGGGAGGACTTGTCGCGGGAGGTAGTGGTGGCAGTAGCAGCGGGCCGAAGGCTTTTGTGAATATCATTGTATTTGATAAAGATTATAAATTCCTGGATGCTGCCTATGAAGCAGTAGATCCTTCTGCGCAGCAGGTAGGAGTAAGCCCTAACATTGCACATGATTACATGAGCAGGGAGTACACTGCAAAAGAGGCAGGGTATGTGTTTATGTACATTTCAAATGAGAACAGTACACAAGTGGATGTATACTTTGATGATGTAACGATGACCTACACACCAAGTAATATTATTCAGTACAATGAATACTACCCATTCGGCTTGCAAACAGCGCAGAGCTGGACACGTGAAAATAATACGGGAAATAACTTCTTAGGTAATGGCGGTACGGAGTTTAACAACACATCAAATCTTTATGATTTAGATTGTAGAAACTATGATCCTATTCTTGGTAGGATGAACCAGGTTGATCCGATAGCGGATAAATATTCTTCCCTCACGCCTTACAATTTTGGATTTAACAATCCGGCTACATGGACGGATGTGAATGGTGCAGATCCAAGTCCTGGCGAACCTGATTATGTTACACGAAGAGGGCTTCAGTTAATGGGAGATGCGTTCTATCAGGACAACGCAGGCAGCAGTTCTCAATACCGTCACCAATGGGGCAATAATGCTAATCTCTTCGATATGAACTGGGGTGGCGGCTTTGGAAACATTGGAGGAATGGGATTGGGCAATCAGGCGATGTATGATTTTTACACTATGAGTAATGATCAATATGTGGCAAACTATGGCACAACAATAACTGACAGGAATAGTATTAATGCAATTTATAATGCAGGACAGACTTTTGCGTCTGGGGCTTTCGGTAGTGCGCCAGCAGATGGCAGACAATTGGCTGTTCACCGCTATAATGGTGATTATGTTCAGGTTGATGCTCTGGGAAGATTATTTGTACCTTACACGGATGTTTCGTATGGAGCATATAGAAAAGACAGAGCGCTTAACAGACTTCTAAATGGTTTGCAAACTGGTCTTGATGTTGCTGGTGTAGTGCCGGTAATTGGCGAAGTAGCTGATGGAATAAATGCAGGGATTTATACACTGAGAGGTGATTATGTCAATGCTGGATTGAGTGGTGCCGCTATGATTCCTTTCTTGGGATGGGGAGCTACCGGTGCGAAACTTGGAAAGAAAGGATATACGACAGTTTATCGTGCGGTGTCAAAAGCTGAGTTGGATGATATAGCTAAATATGGTTTCCGTAATAAGGCAGGTGCTTACGAGACCGGGAAACTGTTTGCGCCTACACTTGAAGAAGCCGCAAAGTTCGGTAAAAACAATTTCATGTTTGATGGTCTTCCGAATACTCTTATCAAGGTACAAGTCCCTAATAGCGTAATGAACGGAGCGTTTAAATTTGGAGCTGACGGTATGAATGCTCTATCGATACCAGCGAATCAGCTTCATCTATTGCAAGCGACTCCGTTAAATTATAGTCCACTAATTCGATAATCATGATTAAGGTAAAAGCAAAAATAAAATTGTATAAAAGTGATGTTGGTCGAAAGACTGCGTTTGCTAATGGTTATAGGCCATTGTTTAACTTCATTAAAGAAATGAAAACATCAGGACAAATTACTTTGAGGGATAGAGTAGAGTTTATTCCTGGCGATGAAGGTATAGTAGAGATAGACTTCTTAAATAAAGAATATTTGGGAATTGATTTTGGAAGAGGAAAGAAATTTACTTTTGATGAGGGAATAAAAGTTTTAGGTGATGGAGAAATTTTAGAAATCGTAAAAGAAGAATAGCAGATTAAACTGGTCGCGGTGTAAAGTGTCTGGTGAGGGAAAAAAGCTGAGTTAACCTACTGAGAATCAATGATCGATTAATAGTTTTCGTAAATAGAATGAGCAGGTTAGTTCCTGCTCATTTTAGTTTTAATGCGTTGGAGAGAAAATTAAAGGGTTATTTTGCCCCAGGTGGTGTAAAGTATCTGCTGATGATAAGTTGTAAATATTGCAAGGGAGTTTGTTCCAGGGCAGGCTTTCAGAGAAATGGGGCACAAAAGTTTCACTGCAGGGAGTGTAAACGATATCAGCAGGCAAGTTATCGGAGTAATGCCTGGCTAACAGATTTGAACATGAGAATAGCCGGCCTGCTGGTGGAAGGCATTGGTCTACGAAGTATGTCGAGAGTACTCGGCATTACCTTGAAAACTGTCATTCATCGTATTAAACTTATTTCAAAATCAATCCGGAAGCCACTATCTTTTACAATGGGTAATGTTTATGAGATGGATGAACTATGGACTTACATTGGTAATAAGCAGAATGATACATGGTTGATGTATGTGTTTGAAAGGCAATCTAAATCAGTAATTGATTTTAAAGTTGGAGCAAGGACAAAAGAGAACTTGAAGTCATTGGTTGATCGGGTACTCCAGATGGAACCAACTAAAATATGCACCGATGGATTACTCATTTATAAACATCTGATTGAAGAAAAAGTACATGTAACCAAACCGATGAGTACACGGCACATTGAACGCCACAATTTAACTTTGAGAATGCATCTAAAACGCTTGTCACGCAAGACAATTTGCTTTTCAAAGAGTAAGGAAATGCTGGAAGCATGCCTGCGGATTTATTTTTGGAAGGGATCGTTGGGGTATCGCAATGGATAAGATAAAAAATAGAATGAGCCGGTTAGTCCCTTGCCCATTTTGCTTTAATGAGTTTGAGAGAAAATTAAGGGGTAGTATTTCGTGGCAAGCGAGATTGTTAAAATCAATCGTTAAAATTGTGAGTGTCTTTAACGTAATTCTATTTATTTACTTGAGATTTAATTAATTTGAGATCGCATTTAAATAAATGAGGATAACCTCTCACCCAACAAATATCTTTGGTAACAAAATGATCCGCTATATTTTTTTATTCCTTTTGGGGATATGTTTCAATGGTTTGGCACAGGATTCCCTCGTCAGATCGAAGGAGATCACCTACCTGTCCGATTTTGAAAGAACCCACTTTACCAGTTACCTTAAGACCAAAGGCAAGAAGGAACTGATTAGTTTATTTCTTTCAACCAGCCCGGATATTACCTCGGAGAAGGATGAGAAAATCCGCAAGGAGATCATTGCATTGGGAAATTCACTCACCTTTTCAGGTATTCAGAAAAAGAAACCTAACCGGAAAATTTCGTTGACGTATGACTATATACATCAGACTTCTTTGAGAAATTATAACCTGGAGTGCCGGTTTGAACAGATATTTACCAATGGGATCTACAATTGTGTTACTGCTTCTGCCTTGTATTCCATCATATTTGATGATCTGGGCATTCCGTATGAAATTAAAGAGAAGCCTACTCACGTTTATCTTCTGGCCTATCCGAATGTTGAGAATATAATGGTGGAAACAACAACCCCCCTGTTTGGATATGTCAACTGGCCTGATGAGTACAAATCTAAATTTGTTTCTGTTCTTAAAGATCAGAAGATCATAGGAGCGGACGAGGCTGCAAGTAAAAATTCGGAGGAGCTTTTTAATAAATACTACTTTGCCAGTGAAAATATCGATCTGCCCAGGCTTGCAGGACTTCATTATATCAATGACGCCATTTTCCTTAAAGATAAAGGGGATATTAAAACCGCCTTTCAGCAATTGGAGAAATCCTATTTACTTTATCCTTCAAAACGATCCGAATTTTTGTTAATGAATTTTGGAGCTGAAATAATCAGCTCAACTAAAATGAAGCCTAAAGAAAAGGCTGTATTGATAGCAAAACTATCGCGCTACAAAGCGCAAGGGATAACAACGGATAACATTAAATCGGAATTCTATCAGTTGGGTCAGGAGGTGCTTTTTAAAGAGAATGATAAAGCATTATACAAAGAATGCTACCAGTTGATTCGGGAAGGTATAACTGACAAAGAAATCGCTGACGAGATTGATTTTGTCTACAATTATGAACTGGGGCGAGCTTATTTTAATCAGAATAACTTCAGGATGGCCAAGCCGTTTTATGAAAAGGCGCTGAAGGCACAGCCTAAAAATCTGGATGTGAACGGGCTTTTTATTATTGTCTTGACCCGATCATTCAAGAATCTGGATAATGCCGCATTAATTGATTCTGTTAATTATTATCATGATAAGCTTCCTTCCCTCAGGGACTTTAATTCATTTAATACGTTTTATACGGGCGCTTATTTGTTTCAATCGCGAAATATGTTCAGTCGCGATGATGCAGTGAAAGGTAATAAATACCTCGAAGTCTTTGAGTCCGAATGGAAGCTTCATGATGATCTGAATATTACGGATAACGAAATTGCAATGACGTACATGGAAGCAACCAGGTATCACCTGGATCAGAATCAGAAAAGCAAAGCGATAGAAATGCTTAACAGAGGATTATCGATCACGCCTAATAGTGTTGCCCTTCAGGATATGAAGAAATATGTGGTGCGATAAATCCGGTCCAAACGCAAAATCTTCATGTCATTGATCAAAAATTAATTGGAATGACTGTTAGGAACAGCTTTACACAGGAATGGAGAAAGATGAAAAGTGACAAATTAATCACGTGGCAAAGCAAATTCTTAATCAGGAAATGCCAATCTTTGTGTTGGCCTGGGAGCTATCGGTTTTCGCTGATATTCCGACTGGCAACCACCGATTTTATAACCAGAATAATAAGTCATCATTTTGCCCCGCCTCCTTACCTTATTATTCCTCCTGCTGGGCGTGCTCACTGTGGCGCGGGCCCAATCTGATTCCTTAAAAACTACGGAGAAGAAAATGTCACGTGCCGATTCTCTTGACCGGAAGGTGAACGGAAAGATTGACTCCGCCCAGCTTAAAATCAACAGCTTACTTCACCCGGATTTGAATAAGCTCTTCAGCAAAAGAAAAGCGAAGACAGATACCATTAAAACCGATACGCTGGCCAGCAATAAGCAGAACGATCAGCAAAAACTGGATTCACTGAAAGGCAGCCTCACTCATCGCATCGACAGCCTGAAAGGACTACACCTGCCTACCGAAAAATATACGCGCAAGCTGGACAGTCTCAACCGTATCGGCCCGGCCAAATACGTGCAGCAGGGAGAGGCGAAGATCAATGACATCGAGAACAAAGTGAACCAGCCTGTAAACAAAGTAAATGGGGCAATCAACGAAAAGCTCTCGCTCATGAACAAAGAAGGCGGAGCCGGCACCAACCTGCCCACCGGCACTTCCTTGCCCAACGCTTCATTGCCTGGTGCGCAAGTAGCATTACCAAATACCCAACTGCCAGCTACCTCTCTACCCAACGGTGCGGATCTTAAAATAGACAATCCCCTTAAAGATCAAATGGGCGAAGCAGGACAGGTTCAGGAGAAAATAGGAGATGCTAAAAATCTTCCGCAGGAGCAGATAGGCAAACTTAAATCCATCGATGAAGTAAAAGGTGTGCAGGATAAGTTAGGTGCCGCGAACCAGATTACGGATAAAGCCCAGGCATACCAGGGCGACATCAAGAACGTAGCGCAGGGCAATCTCAATGAAGTGAAAGAGCTTCCCAAAACATTAGAGACGCAGGCAGGCAAGGTGGATGAGCTGCAGGGCTTTCAAAAGGAAACAGGTCAGTTCGGACAGTACAAACAGATGGCTGACAAAGCCAAAGATCCCGAAGCACTGAAGGCGGAAGCAATGAAGCAGGCCACCACTAAGGCCATCGATCACTTTGCCGGCAAGCAGGAGGTGCTGCAGGCAGCCATGGATAAGATGAGCAAGCTCAAGAGCAAATACTCGTCACTGAACAGCATGAAAGATATTCCAAAGCGAAAGCCAAATGAAATGAAAGACAAGCCGCTGAT
>Ga0307515_10009159_pt1 | contig 19191 bp, 18 predicted proteins | sample 17_EM_MG_FD_194513 | JGI IMG/M metagenome (GOLD analysis project Ga0307515, IMG submission 194513) | Populus trichocarpa ectomycorrhiza microbial communities from riparian zone in the Pacific Northwest, United States - 17_EM | ecosystem: Host-associated > Plants > Roots > Unclassified | place...
GGGTTGGCGATGGGCTGAGCGGGGCTGTCGAGTTGACGGTAGGCGGTTCTGGGGAAGTGCGACCAGCGATGTCGGCGGTGCTGCTGGGTCCGAACTGAGGGTCTCGATAGGCCGTTTCTTCATTTGTGCTTCTCGGCGAGGCTGGCGAGGCGGGTAGAGGAGCGATGCTGCTAAATGAATCACTCGGATCGTGTCCGTCCGCGACGTGAGCCTCTGAAGAAAGATTTAGTTCGAGGTCACTGCTATGAGAGGCATGATTCGATGGTTCTGGCACTTCCCCAGCCACATCGTCCTGCATAGCTGCATCTTTGGGCCCGGGTGTCTCAGGAGAAAGCCATCCGACCCCGCTCAAAAGATTCAGTATCACAATTTCCATCTCATGAGCAAATTGAGCTCGTACCAACTTAGCATCCCAGAGGTCTTCCATGCTTGGTTGGAATGTGTCTAGCAACGGCTGACAAGATTCCACTACTGACTGTTCGGCGGTTGTGATAAGTATGTCGATTTCTTGCCGAGCCAGAGTAGGTGTAAGTTTTCTCTTCCTCAGTTCTTCCAAGTAGTCTTTGTAAGCTTCCATTGCCACAGTGAAACGCTCCACCATTCGTCCGCTGTATGTATATGCACCAATGGATGCGATTGCCATATTTATATCTTTTTCACTGTTGAACTTTTCAGCAAGCTTGTTCAACTCTGCTCTCCGTTTTCGCCGTTCAGCCTTCGTCGCGAAGGCCTCCATGGCAAGATCTTCCTTGTCACGAAAGAGCGGATTGAGCAGTTCGTTGAAAGCCTGCTGGGTTATCTGGTAGAGAATCTCTTTTCCAAGATCTTTCTCCGGTTCCGGGATCTCGTAACCACCCCATCGCTCACCAATGGGACGAGAGGAGGTGGATGCGTTGGAGCGTGTTTCCATTTCAACATCGTCTTGGAAGCGCACTCTAGAGGACGAGCGTGATCCTCTGGGACGATGAGAGCCATTCGGGCCATCTTGGCAGTCTGGGGTAGGTGGATTTTCGCCAGCGGCTTCGTCGTGTTTTCCGTCGTCGCTCATTTCTTCCTCTTCGTGGTATCCTTCGGGCTCTTTCATGCCTTCCTCTTCGTCTACGTAAAACTGTCGTCGCCGCCATCTCTCCTCGACAGCTAGACCCTGTGCGAGTTGCGGTCGAGGGAGCGGATCTCCAGTAGTAACATCTACGTCGATGTCGCGGTATTCGCCTCCGACATTCCCAAGGATTTCTTCCCGATCAGCGACATCTTCGGTATCGTCCATTACAGCTCCATTGCCTCGGCTTCGCGGGTCATTGAATCTATCGGGGGTCTTTTCCTCAAGCCGGCGATGGCGGGCGCCAGGAGGAATTCCAGATTGCGTAAAAGCGGAGCCCAGTGGTTGGCCGGACTGGATCACATCCAATGCACCGGCTACAGAAAGTTCGTCGGTGCTATCAGCTATGTAGTTTCGGGTGCTCTCCTTTTCGATGGCGTAGTATGCTCTGAATATCCTCAGGACGTCTTTTCGTGCTATGAAACCGTCGTTATCAATGTCATAACCGTTGAATACTATCCGCAGCTTAGTTTTCCCATCTCGAGAGTGCATTCCATCTAGACCTTTCACAAATTCTTCGAACCCAATCAAACCATCGCGGTTAGAGTCGTAGTAGGAGAAGATGCGGTCGTAAATGAGGTTTGGTGCTGAGGTGAAAGTTGAGTATCGAGGTATAAACGCCTGGTTAAAAGACCGACGATCGATAGCCCACCCGATATTGTTGGGATCTTCCCTCCATTGGGTATCGGCTAAGCAGGTGAATTGATCCCACAAAGCCTCTACCTCTTCTCCTTCGATTTTAGTTTCGGCCACAAGACGTTTCTTCAAGGGAGTATTGATAGATGGAGACATGAGGTGAGGTCTTCCTGGGTAGACTGGCGGTTGCTTTGGAAGTCCAAGATACGGAGCTGGAACTCGAATTTTGTAGAAGATGTGAGTTTTGGTGTGAGAATTGGTAGCTTCACAGTCCGAGCAGAAGTCAAAGTCTGCGCAGTTTGCGCATCGCCATCGAATGCCACGAATTGGTTTGGCATCACATCCGTTACAACTCACACCACGATGTATAACGCCTTCTTGCCTTGCTCGGTCCTCTGCGATGTGGTATAGCGTGCGCCGTAGGGTTTGGCCATCTCCTGGAGTTGGGTCTTCTTCAGCAGAGTGATCAGCAGTATGCCATGATACCTCTGTACCTGCCACACTTTCCCTCCCATCCGTATCCTGAGCTCCGCCAATTTGTGGTGGAAATGTTCTCGAATGCCTCTCGAACACCCTGCGCATTGCATCGCGGCTCGGCCCACGCCCATCGAACCAAGTGAGTAGTGCCTCCCTCTCGGAGAGTAGTGGGGGCCTGGTGGGGAACTCGGCTTCAAGAAATCGGACGAGAAGAGTGTCGTAGACATGATGGATTGCAGCTTCGAGGTTGGCAAATTCAAGGTTCGCACCCCCTTCGGATCGCAGGGCAATGTCTCTGAGTTCCTGGACGCTAATTACGTTTACCGCATGGAGCCTGATTTGTTCACCAAAGTGATAGGTTATTCCTAGATCTGGCGGATCCTGCTGAATACGTCGTAGAAGGTTCATGGGGTCATCCCTAGACAGAAATTCAGTGGGTTCAACCCTAGCCAAAGGTTCGCGATTGGTAGCAGCATTGCGTCTCGGCCGTCGCACGGCATTGCTGCGGTGAAGGTCGGGGGAAGAAGGGGTCTGAAGGGACGAATAGATGATATATGCTGTGAAGGCAGTAGCAGCTCCAGCTACGAAAAAAACAGCTGGTCGATGACGAGAGAGTGAAGAAGTCATGGAGCTTGCCATGGGGAAATTTCGGTGGTGGGGCTAACAGCGAGAATAAGGGTTGAGAGGGTGGGTTGTGAGAGCTCAAAGCTCCGTGTGATGGATGGCTACCTTATAGGCATTGTTGGAGGAAGGAAGAGCAGCGAAGACGAGTGAATATCTGGTAAGAGCGGCGGCGAGAAGTGCACGAGGCCGTGGGGAGCTGCGGGTTCGCTTCGGGAAATTGATGTCTGTGCGTCAGCCCTATGTATATACAAAATGAAGGGGGTAGTCAACGAGACGAAGCCGCGATGACGAGTCCACATCAGGACCTCTCAATTGTATATCTCCAGTGACGAAATGTGCTCAAATTACTTAGGTACATTCCTTAACTGATTTCGATTGTCAGATATAAGAGGTTACTTGAAGAAATTATATTTTCTCGCTATAGTCGCTGGTAAATCCCTCGCCTCCAGGTTCAAGCCACTTCAAATTCTCCCCGATGTGATCTGATATGTAGGTCGAAAAGATCTCACACGTCAACTTATCCACGTATATACAAACGCCCACACTACCACGCTGCATGGCCGCCGTCCATTCGAAGGTCACTTCCGGTCTAGCAAATGCATCGTCAGCTCTCCTTCTGTTGAAACGAAATTTGGACATCAGCTTACCATAAAGCTGCTCGCGTCGCTTAGCAAGAAAACCCCAGCCCCGCGATACTCCCTGGGCCCAGACAGCCTCCCAAGCATATTCTGCTTCGGCCATTCCTCGCGCCGCTCAGGAAGCTGCTTGAACAGCTCCTCAACCATAGCTGTGACGATATAGCCTGGAGAGAGGGTGTTGACGCGGATGTTGTATTCGCCCCATTCAGAGGCAAGATTCCGCGCGAGCTGGATCACGCCTGCTTTGGACGCGTTGTACACAGGACATATGAGGCCCTGTTTGCACCGTTCTTCAGTCACTGCGCTTTAAACCTCGGTGGTAGGAGGACATACCCTATTTGCTATCGACCCGCTCATACTGGCAATCAGCACAATGCTTCCACCTTGCCCGAACCTGATCATCTGCTTCGCCGCTGCTTGCGCCGTCATGAATACGCCTGTGACGTTGATCGATAGCATGCGGTTTGCGTCTTCGGCGGTGTACTCCAACGCGGGCGTCTCCTGTTGGATGCCAGCTGCGGCGATTAGTCCATCCAGTCGGCCATGCTTGTCTGCGATTTCGGCGATGATTTTGTTCAGGTTCGGTATATCACACACATCCGTCTGGCGGTAGTGTAGGGACGTGCCGAGATCTATTTCCGCGCGCGCAGAGATGGTGTGGAAATCGGGAGACGGCTCGGGAAGGCGATCCAAGGCGTAAACTATGTATGGTCAGTTGCCTCCGAGCCAATGAAATTTGTAGAGCACAAGCTGCGCTGCCAGGACTAAGATTCCGCACCTGTTGCACCAGCTTCCAGAAGACCCTCTGCCTGTGTGAGGCCGAGTCCTCTAGCTCCTCCTGATACTAGGACGACCTTATCTGCCAGGCTGAATTCAGGTAGGTGATTTTTGGTACCAAGAAACGATGTGCCAGCATCTGCTTTGCCGCCTGTTGGAGGATCTAGTGGCGCTTGGCCTGATTGGGCAGCAGACTTCCTCTGTACCGTAGTTGAAAATACTCGAGCGGCTGGGTATGTGCTGACTGGGAGTACCGTCCTGCTAGCGCGCCAGGCGCATGGCAATATCTGCGCATACAAAGGAATTACTCGTACAAAGGGTGTCATGGTGGTGGTTGCGAAGCTGTTGGCGGGGTTGGGGAGGTTATTAAGAATATGTGGAGTAGTTCTATTGCCGACCATGAACCAATTGATATACTAGGCAAAGGAATGTTCGCGAGGCAAAGAAAAAGCTCACGAGGCTAGGGAAATTTCTCCGGGCAGGAATGACGGGTGAATTTGAAGCAGACGAAGATGCCGAGAGGGCTAGAGTGATGCAAGAACCAGTAGAAGCACGGCGGAGGAGTGATAGATATAGTACAAGGACAGCAGACGGGCTGAACCTGGCCATGTTGGTGAGGTCACTGAGTGGTCGCGGAGTGGTTTACCGCGGAGCTCAAGCCTTGCACTTGCTCTTGGGGCGTGATAGAAGCTCTAGAGAAACACGCGGGGCTGCCGGATGCCCGAAAAGGGAAATCCGGCGAGAGCTTTATGTCAAGTATATGTAACAGTCATCTCTTTAACTTTAAGAGCTCGTAATGCTCCAAGAGCTCGTAACGCTCTAAGAGCATCGCTTCGGCACACAAACGCCTTTTGCACCAAGGAAGCTTGTTATTTGTCAGCTGGGAACGCCGCCGCCTCGTAACTGAGTGTGGCTTCAGCACCTGCAGCAGGGTGTGTAGGGCTGTCGACTGTTGACTCAGTCTTCCTCGCCAATATTTGTGCAAACGAGGCGAACAAGCCGAACAAGTTGGAGGAATGGCACAAGCGATGTGTCCAGGATTGACTTGGCTGAGTGACAGGCGTAGGCGAGATGGAGAGGAAGGGAATTACTTGTAACTGGACTTCTTCGTCTTCGCAACACTAGGTACCACGTTATACCTCTCTTTTCTCAGGGCCCAACAGCAATCCACAGGGTTACCCAGAACATGTATAAGGAAGGCTGCGAAGAACACGAAACTCTATCGAAACCCAATCGAATTCTACGATGAGGAGTCTCGGCAATAGGTGTGATGGGAGGATGCACAAGTCGCTTTCTACGTCGTGCGTCGCCTACGGGGCAGAGGGAATCAGCGTGCAGCTTCATCAGTGCATAGCGGTATCCAGCCCCGCCTTAGCGAATGGCTTCAGTCACGTTATACCGTGCACAACCCCTCTCAGCACCTTATCTTTTGCTGCACGACACCATCACCATGCACAGTCACCATGCATGTGAGACGGTAATTAGGAAATCGATTGATGGCTACCAAAGAATACATTGATTACTTTCTCTTTTTTTACCAATGCCAAGTTCCGCTACGGGCGCTTGAACTCCCTCTGTCAATTTGCTTCTTCCATCTCTGCCACTTTCAAGCCTCAACTGGAAATACCCGACGGAACTTCACGCCCAAACCATGTCCTCCTTACAATCAGTCCCTTTCTTCCCATCCATTCTGAGTCTCTTTCATAGCTTCTACTCCCGTCTCCACTCCAGCTTAGTCTCTCCCTCGCTTCTACCCGCTCCACGTCGTTCCGGTCCAACATGGCAGGAGATCGCAAAGCAAGCACAAGATCACCGAGATGCCTCCATTGCAGCTCTCGAGCCACCTCTTCCCGAGCTCCCCGCTGAGCTTCCACTTGATGTGACGCAGATCCCCAAGCAGATATTAACAGCACAGGAAATATCAATTACAGAGACCACACCTGAAGTGCTTGTGGATAAGCTGGCGAAGGGTGAACTTGCTGCAGTAGAAGTCACGAAAGCTTTCTTGAGGCGAGCTGGCTTGGCTCAGGAATTAGTAGGCATACTCGAATACGCTAATTTCCTATTAAAACACATTAGAAAAGCCAGATATCCCTCCACCATATCAAATATCTCCTTCCAAAATACTCCAGAGAAATCACGGAGCACTAATTCACACACCAGACAAACTGTATAACGGAGCTCCTCCCGACCACCGCCCTCGCCCGCGCCGCCTACCTCGACAGCTACCTCTCCAAGCACCACAAGCCACTAGGACCCCTCCACGGCCTCCCCATCTCCGTAAAAGAGCACATCGGGATCGAGGGCCTAACCCTAAACGCCGCCTTCATCTCCTGGGCCTCCAAAACCGCCCCGTCAAACGCACACATCCTCGACATCCTGCTCTCCGCCGGCGCGATCCTCTACGCCCGCACCACGCAGCCGCAGACCCTCATGCACCTCGAGACCTCCTCGAACTTCTACGGCGCGACCACGAACCCGTTCAACACGCAGCTGACCTCGGGCGGCAGCTCCGGCGGCGAGGGCGCGCTGCTGGGCCTGCGCGGCAGCTGCCTCGGCATCGGCACCGACATCGGCGGCAGCATCCGCAGCCCAGCCGCCAACTGCGGCGTCTACGGCCTGCGCCCAACCAGCCACCGCCTCCCGCTCGACGGCCTCGCCGCGACCATGCTGGGCCAGGAGCACATCGTGCCGGTGATCGGCCCGCTGAGCACCAGCCTCGCCGGCCTCAAGCTCTTCATGAAAACCCTGATCGCCGCCCAGCCCTGGCGCCGCGAGCCGAGCCTGCTGCCGTTCCCTTGGCGCGACGACCCGCAGCTCCCGCCCTGCCCGCTCCCGCACCACCACCCCGCCCCGCCCAAGTCGCTCAAAGTAGCGGTCCTCTGGGACGACGGTGTCGTGCGCCCGCACCCGCCCGTCACCCGCGCCCTGCGCGCCGTCGTCGACAAGATGCGGTCGATCCCGGGAACCGAGGTCGTGGACTGGACGCCGCACCACCACGACGCGGCGTGGCGCATCATCGCGTCGCTCTACTTCGCCGACGGCGGGCGCGAGGAGCTCGCCGCCGTCGCTGCGTCCGGCGAGCCGCTGCGCCCGCTGTCGCGCTTCATCCTAACCGAGAACCCGCTCGTGCGCCCGCTGTCCGTCGCCCAGGTGTGGGAGCTGACGTGCGAGCGCGAGGCGTATCGCGCCGAGTATGCGAGGCTGTGGGGGGATGTGGATGTTATTCTGTGTCCTGTCGGCCCGGGGGTCGCGCCGGTGCTGGATGGCGCGAGGTATTGGGGGTATACGGCGCAGTGGAATTTGCTGGATTATCCTGCGGTGGTGTTTCCGGTTGATAGGGTTAACGTCGGGGTCGATAGGGCGGAGGAGTATGTGCCGAGGAATCGGGAGGATAGGATGAATTATGAGAGCTGTGAGTCGGTTTTTTCTTTTGTTCTTAGGGGTAGAGAGAGAGAGACGGAATTGAGACGGGGAGGGGAAGGGGTTGGTAAGGTTCGGTGGTGGAGTGTCTGAAGGTCTCACCCTGGCATGATTATCGTGGTTTATTGTAGCCTTAATTGTTTACGCCTTGACAGGGTGGAAGGTAGCCAGTTGGTAGGATGGGTCGATGGACGCGTCACTAACTTCCCTCCCTAGATTCTCCGGAAAAATATGCTGGCGCGCCTATCAGTTTACAGCTTGTGGGACGACGCTACGAAGATGAGAAAGTGCTAGAGGCGCTAGAGTATATCCAGGAGCAGATTGGGCTGCCGTTTGCGAAGTTCGTGTGAGACTGTCCTGCATGGGATGTATGCGGACACGGAGCTAGAAGTGGTAGTAGCATGGAAGATCAGTACTAACGACCTTGGTTTGGTTAATATCCGAGGCAGAGAGCGAGAGGCGAAGCTATACCAGTATCCTAATACGCAATTGTAGCACTCCGTCTGTACTTGTTTTAACAATCTAATCATGAAACAGGTGTGAGATCGACATTATCTATTGATACAGAAGTATCCCTTTGCAATGTGAGTGTTCGCTTGCGACACATTTCATTATCAGAGATCACTCGATAGGGTTGCAACCATTTTATAATTATTATCGATCTGGTAACGACAGGAAAAGGAGAGAAAACGAGTGTACAGCCAATCCAAACAAAAAGAAACCCCCCACATCATACAATGCACTTATCCAGTCCCCAACACACTAATCGCTTACCCCCTTCGAATTTTTCCAATGAGAGTTTTCCACAGGCGCCTAGGTGTACAAGATCCGAACCACCCACAAGCGCTGAAAACAAAGGAGAAACAGCAAGGGGCATCAAAGCGCACTACTTAAACTGAGCAACCAACATCATACACCTGAAGCGACTGGCCTGAAGCGGGCGCTGGCACTGACGCAGCTGGGACGGCATAGAGACGGCAGACATCAGCACCGCCAGGTGTGAGTGTTCCGAAGCAGAAGCTAGAGAAGACATGTTAGCGCTGAGTTCATGAACCCGAAGAAGAGCCTACTCACCTCTCGCACGATGGATCCGCAGTGCACTTAGCCTTGCACTCAGGTAGGGTATCGATACCAGCCGGCGCAGAAATCGGCTGCGCGTTAGACGGCCCACTTGGCGCCCCGCCGCATGTATTGCGGGCCACCAGCTCCCGCCTCTGTTGATTGCCCGCAGGCGTCGTCGTCTTGCCGGGGTTGCTGTCGCCCCCCGTGTTAGCGCCAGTTTGCGTATTGTCGCCGGTTTGCGTATTGGCGCCAGTTGGGTTTGCAGCCGTTGGCGTGACGGTTGGGACGGAGGCGCACGCCTTGTCGTACGCAATTAAGTTAGGGCTGGACTGCGTCGGGATAGCGGACGCGGCGCAGGGGTACAGCAGGCACTTGATCTCGTCGTCGACCATGCCGAAGAGGAAAGACAGGCACGAGCTGTTGGCTTCGCAGTCGCTCAGGCATGCGGCTGCGTTCTGCGGGCCCGAGGGCTGGGAGAGAACTGCCTGTTGCGTGTTGCTGCCGCTGGGGGCCTTACCGCAGACTTGGTCGCGGGCGGAGAGGAGTTGATCTACTGGGAGGCAGGAGGAGAGGGAGATGAAAGAGGAGGCGGCGAGGAGGATGGTGGAGGAATGCATTTTGATGTGTGGGTTGGGTGGAGTAGTGTTTTTGAATGGATTGAAAAATTGGAAAGAATGTAGGTTGAGCTTAAAGAAAGACTAGAATGATGTTTACTGTAGAGGATTGCTGTTGCTGTGTGGATTTGATGCTTCCGGAGAAACCTTATCCTCTTTATAGCCCTCATACTTGACCTGAGGATGTTGGAAGGGATAGGGTGACGCATTCATCCACGTCACTTACACACCGCTTGAATACTTTCTGCTCATGCTTCAGGCTCTGGTAAAACTTGTGCCTTAGTTGCGTACATCAAGTGGACAGAGCGTACAAGGTAGAGCGTTGACGATATACATGCTTAAGGGTGCTTAGCGAAGAATTAAAATTAGAATTACCGAAAACGTGCGCCGTTTCGCTTTTTGATTACGACAACAGAGAGCAGTGAAACAGGCTGCACGTAATTTCCTTTCCCCTCAATTGACTCTCTAACAAGATACACTGACTCGACGCACGATAAAATTGGAGAGGTTACGTATAAAGAGCTATATTGCACCTCTGCTTATGCATTTTAACTCGCATTAAACTTATTCTTCTTATTATTAAATTAATTCGTCAACATCTAAAGAGAGTGTGCCTACCAGCAACATGCCTACTTAGGGAGATCCAAGGGAGAACCCCAGGATTCAAACAAATCCTTCTAACACCGCTTACGCAAAAACGTCGTAACCACTACAAAGAATCAACTCTTCCCAACACCCATTGAATATACTCGTACGTAACTCTCAGCTGGAACTAGGGATGTATATGCCTCACTATATACGTCTCCACCCACATCGGCCCTCTTTTCATAATGCTGCATGCCCATAATCCCCTGCGATCCATCATAATCCTCCAAATATGGCCCAGTCCACGTACTGCGGCGAGTGCATAACGGTTTCAGTGTCGGTCCGGTCGAAGTAGACGTCAGCACCTGCGGACGTGTAGGCGAGTTCGGTGGGGAAACCGAGGAAGTCCCACACATCTAGGTGACTTCGCAGATGTTGAAACAGGGGTTAGTGTCGAAAGCGGTCTCGTCGACGAGGTCGAAGAAGTCGCAGTTGGCTCCGCTGGTGTAGTTGAAGAATACGGGCGGTTGACTCTGTTTGGTAGCAAGGTCAAACACTTGTCGATGTAGTCGGTGTACCCACAGGATTGATGTAGTGCCTGAATTTCGGCCATGAAGCTCTCGTTGAAGCTGAAGAGGTTTGCATTCGTCCCAACAAATGGAACAGCAAAAACTTCTTCTTGCGTATAGTCGGATTAGCCAACGCAAGGATCGAATACCAGAACACCGGACAGGTCGAAATACTTTTTATCATTTTGGTCAAGCATTGCTGCGGAGACGTATGGGATATAGCGGCCAGCATAGTTCTCGCCGGTTACGTAAATCTTGAAGTTCTTGATACCGAAGAGCATTTCCCAGTTCTTGAAGAAATCAACAAAGTTCTGCGCTATCTCTTCTTGTGAGGTGGCTTTAGGGGTGCGAATTGGATAACCTGTTCCGACGGGTTGATCGACCCAAACCATGTTCGTCAGATTGACCTTGGATATATTAGTAGTAGTGTATTCTTTGATTAACGTCTGATACGGATCCTACCTAGGCCCACGCAGACTGCTCTGCACACCGGGGAAAATTAATATTATATAGGAAAAAACCCGGTTTAACTATCCCCGCGCGCAGCTGGTGGCCCTAGGGCTGCCTAGTAGTTACGTCTAGATTTATATCTTTCTTTTAGCTTATCTATAGCTAGGGTTTACTTTGCTCTAGCTAGGCCTTACTATTAATTAATTAATTACTATATACTAGTAGTTTCTTATACCTTAACCGCCTTCTATTATAGCCATCTCTTATAGGCTATTACTATTATATATACCCTGATCTTCTCTAGAGCTTATTAAAAGCGCAAGGAGGATTTATTTATAACCGGTACTATAATACTAAAAGGTAAGCGGGATATAGAATATATATACTCTAAGTATCTTTTCCGCCTAGGCCCTATTTACTAGGCCCTCTCTAGAGGGGGCTAGTCCGTAAAGAGACAAAAACTATATAGTTATTATCTAGGCTACTAGGCAGTTGTCGACCTGAATCGGACTTGCTTACTATTTTTCAGCCGCTTACTCGTATATCTCACCACTCAATTACTTACCCTTGTATGTCCTACCACCTGCCTTATGTATATATAGAGGCCCTAGAGCCACATTTAATAGACAGAGTCTCATCCTTCATTGTCCGTTCAACAGCAGTATAGTGCGATTAACGGCGAGTAACCTATTATTCTCTATAGGCGTGTATTACTCTAAAGGTTAAAAAGAGGCTTGTTTACTTATTTATTTATTTATTAATTATAAGGGGTCGCCAATATCTTTAATTAGGGGTTTAGGGGTCGTTAAATCTGACTCGTATCTATAAGGATTATATAGGTAGGCTTAGCATAAGAACGTAGTTATTTCCTATAAAGGGGTGCTATTAGTAGTAGTTTTTGAGATCTTACTATCTTATATAAAAACTTTTTACTGCCCACGACGTCTTAATAACCACTGACCCCTACCCGCACGCTGTGCGACATCTCTACGTTAGCTCTACTGAATCGAAGACTAGCAGGTTCGTAGGCCAAGTCACCTCGTACAGGCTCTCCAATACCGTTGGAAAACGAAGAACAGAGCTTCTGAGGTGTTGTCGTAATTGATCGGGACCAAGCCACTGTACATCTCACCAATATCGAGGGGAACTCCAGGTAGAGAATCAACAAGCTAGAACATGTTGTCAGCTTCCACAAAGAACGTATGATGCCATCGTTGTACCTACGTTTTGTAGCATCGGTCAGGAACCGCAGTTTGTTTATGTTACGCTTCTCAATCTTAGAACTTCCGCTTTCTTTGCTACTTTCTCGTGTCTAGCAAGATTGTCGCGCGCTTGTTGCCCAAATTTACCGAACCCGCTTGCAACAGAGGGAACAGTGTTTGTTGTGAGCATGAACGCAAGGAATTGCTTCATTTTGCTGGCTCAATTGACCCCAATGGCTCAAGATACAGCAAGGCCGCGGTTCTCGTCAGTGGAGGGAAGTTATCGCTGCTTATGAGGAGAAGCAAAGCCATTTCGAACGCCGAAGCCATGTGCTCACTGTGCGTCGGGGTCTTGCTGCTCAACAACTTGAGCTCTAGCATGCTATCGCCGGCCGGGTAGCAATTTTTCTAGTACCTATCTTGCGAACGGGAAGGTCCTCTCGTGGCCATGAGAGATAACATCAATGACTGGAAACCTAGCAAGTTTAGCGGTTCCCGGCTCTTGGACACGAGGTGAGACAAGCACGATATCAATGATGGGATGTTTTGAACAGGCAGTCAAAAATGAAGGGAATCAGTTAAAATATCGCACAATACAAATCAGTGGCCAGTTCATCAAAAGAACTTTTCAACGAATCTACAACGCCAACGGTAGCGTCCGTTAAATGCAAGAAATGCGTCGCCTTCTGCATGCTGATTCGTCGCAACACCGTACCTTACTATAGCCTCGCCATGACTATGATCTAAACCGACCTTGTCTATGTGTTCTGCGCCTACAATGCCTCCTAATAGTTCGACGATAGTCGAAGAGAGAGGGACGATGCTCACTCTGTGAATGTGTTCCAGGATGAGATCAAATAGACTCGCAACTCGATCTTCTCCGAGCTCGTTCAGCACGTCTTCAAAAATTTCATGGCGGTTTATTGTCTCTTGAATATCAGCTGAGATATCGGCTAGAGCATAGAACATATTGTCCAGCCCACATTCTGAGCCTTTGTCACCCTGTGCAATAAGCTTCTTCAGATTGAATGCATTGATAATCAAGTCCATGGCTGAAACCGGGCTGGAAAAAAATTGCTGTTTACTTTTTTTTCCTCGAACAAGAATGGTTGGATAATATTCGTTTTTAACGGCCAGCAGAACTAAGGCGAAGCTGTAGCCGTAGGAGTGCGTTTTAGGAAGCCTCCACTCAAAGTTCATCAAGTTCGACAAGATGGTCAGCCTGTCGGAGAAAACCCGATTATCGCAATTTTCAATTCCCAAGAAGGTCCTGTATACCGTATAGTTGCGAACATGGACGAGTTCTGCCGTCGAACCGTTAGACACTTGGCGGAAGTCCCAGACGATGTCCAAGGGAGCTCCCATAAAAATGGGACCACTGATGAGTTGCGCAACATCATGAAGTGAGCTTAGGGATTCATGCATCGAGTCCTTCATAGCTATATCCACTTGGAGCTGTCGGTCCAGTTCTGGATCAGTGAAATGATGTCTCCAGACGATTGCAACGGACGAGATCTCTTCAACGGAAACTGGAAAATCGGTCCCAATGGGATCGTAACCAAAGGAAGGTTGATAATTGTTCAACACATCATTGGACGCCGGTAACATAAGGCACATATCGATATTAGCGGAGTAGCGTTCTTGAAACACCCACGTTCTCGTGAACCAGCGAGATAGCTCTCAATAGTCGGGTCACGTAACGTACGTCAACCAAGATTTTATCCACTCCCCAGCCACCGAGGGCGTCAGAATGTCCATCAGAGAGAGCGTGGGCCAGTCTAATATGGATCAAGCCGCCTACTTGTTTTTGGTCCGTGATCTTGAAGCTGAGAAGACCGATTTTGAACTTCGCCTGGTAGAAAATGACATGGTTGCATTGCATGTGATTTTCAACATCGATCGGATCCGTTTGATCGACGCATTCTTGATCAATCCAAATAAGCGATACGTCGTGGACAATGGCGAAGCTGATCGCCCGAATCAAAACGTCGGCAGGACATTTCGGATCCCTAGGCGTGCCGTTTTCTTCGACTTTGACCGTTGGTGATGATCGAAATGACCTATTGTTCGTATCTGACTCGGGTTCCTTAAATGAGTCCCAGCAATATGAGACAGCGACATATTTTGATTCTTTGGGATGCTCTCCTCTTTTAGCAAGTTTGCAAGTGAATCCGCGGCTGAGGCGTGTATGATCCGCCCGAGCCGGGATCTCGAGGAACCGTGGGTTCTCATATGTCTCTCGCGGAATATTATGCCTAAAAAGGCCCTGCAGAGTACCTGTATACCCTTGGATTTGTGGAATGATGTCTCCAATGGTAAAATCTGTATCTCGCTGCATGGTTTTGTGATGTGCTGAGAATAATGTGAAGAGCCCACCGCCATTTGATGTCCGTGCGGGGCTAAAGACGCTAACTACAAGAGGTAATGTCGGTGATGGGGGTTATGGCGGTCTGCAGGTTTCGCACCCAAATTTTGTCTATGCACCAGTTTTGAAGTTCCAAACCGTTATAACCCTATCACCTACGTTACATAAGACAGGTTAGTTTTGGGGTAGGACTAGTGTCGGGACAATATCACGTGTGGTTGCGTGGTCACGTGTCGCCGCGGTACTAGCGTGGCGAGGAGCCTTAAGCTCCTCGCCCTTCCTCATTAGAACAAAAGCAAGAACAAGAACAACAATCATCATACTATCTACGAACCGTAGCTACGTGATATCACCTTGTGTAACCAACAACTAGTGTTATTAGTCGCGGCGGGTCAGGAGGCCACAACACCCAAGTATAAGGTAACACATATCTAAAAGATACAATATAGAGGAATTTTAAAGGGCATTATGAACGTATTTAAGCCATAAAAGTAGTGGGCATATAATTTATATGTGATTTTATAATGTGGGGGCGCTTATCAAGTGAATTTGCAGAAGATAAGAAAACCACAGTAAGAGATGCCGTCATCGCTAATTATTCCTGGACTTACCCGCCGAAACACCATCTCGCGAGATACAGGGATATAGCGGCACAATGGCAATGCTACATTAGACCCTTGCACAATGGATCACACGGAGGCACTGCCGATAAAGTAAGCTTTGCGGCCAAGGCGCCTCTTAGACCAGGCTCCACTCAAGCTCAAGTCAAGCATCCTGGCTTATCCGAATATTAGGGCCAATATATATTACCTTCCCCATCAAGCATAGAGCTATCAATCCTAAGCGTTCTCGTACCATGTATCTAGAAACTGACACAGCGCAGGCTTCATTCGCAGACTATCATCGTTAATTTGGCTGTTTACAATCCTCTCCTCCCGAAATAATCCATCTCAATGAATAAATGATGCTCTGCGATAGATATTCATGACCCTTTGTTGCCAGCTTTATGCTCCTCTCCTATTTAGTAACAATACCCGTGTACCCATGCAAAGGAGTGTGGCCCGCAGGTGTTCAGCGAGCGAAGACGTCTTCCGCTGACTGACTGCAGCCAATCAAGTCGCTCGCTGGACGCTCGCCGGAAAAGTATACAAGCTGTTAGCGCGCTTATCCTAATTAGGTAATTCATATAGATCTAGTAGAGTCATAGAGTCATATCCTAGATTTTTGACAGTACCTCTATTTATATAAATATTAATATTACCTAGCCTTAGTTCTACCTTAATTAACTTTAAATAGTATCTAAATATTGGATTTAATTAGCACGCTATAAGCTCTGTTTTAAAGTTAGACTCTATTTAGTAATAAGCTTTTATAGACTTACCTATTTTAGCTAGTAGCCAGTTAAGTTAGTATTTGGGTTTATTAACCAAGGTATAATTAAGGCTCTATTAATACGCAGCACTAATATACTAGGAGGCTCTACAAACACGAATGTCTGCACGCCCGTACGAACACCTCACGAAGCCCTCCACAACGCTTCTACAATAAATTAAACTAAAAGCTCCATGAAGCTCTGCGGCTCTACAAGGGGGGTCAAGGTTGCCTCTCCCAGTACCCCTTAGAGCTCTACATAAAACTTCTGTCACGCAGTACATTGGCCACGCGGTGAATTGCTCACGCAGTGAGGGGGGTGCAAGGGGGCTTCCACCTTGGGGTTTAATACAGAAGCTCTGCACGAAGTTATTTACAAGGCTTTCAAAAATAAGCCTAAATACAAACTCTATATAGAGAGGCTCTGCACGAAGCTCTGTACGAGGCTCTGCACTGAGCTAGGGCTATATAGGAAATCATCCTACGGTCAAGGCAGAGACAGCGCAAATCGTTGATTTGACTGTAGAATTCCTGTTCCTATATATGCCCTCTACCCACTCCCTTTTTTAAGTAAAATGGAATGGACAACACTCGTTTACACTATATATTAAGGTTTAGCGGCTTCCGTCTCTTTTGAAGAGGTGTACTCTTGCTTCCGCCTCTCTTCGCCTTCAACTCTCTCCAGAGTCTCCGCATGCATCGACAGGACAAATGGACTACTTCCCCGCTGCTGTTTAGCCGGAAACACCGTATGCAGTACCGCATGTACCACCAACGCGACAAAGAATCCATAGAAATAGCTGATCTCATATATATGGTCCCAACCATTCCCATTCGCTGTGTGTTTCACAGCCCTCGCAAAGCCTGGAAGTAATGGTACCATTCCCAAAATCCATGCTGTAAACCCTCGTGGATTAAAACCCCAGACATACCAGTACGCGCTGGATTTATTTCCAAGGTATAAATCACCAATGTGGTACTGTCCATGGCGAACCAGGAAGTAATCGCTGATAATAATTCCTGTCATAGGGGACAGAAAGACGCTCCAGCTGCTAAGTACCGTGATGAAGGTGCCCGGGCTAGTAACATAGTTCCAGGGGCATATCGCAATGGCGATAACTGTGAGAATGTAGCATCCACGACGGATGTTTATCCACTTCGGACATAAAGCAGCCATATCCATGCCGGTGGATATTCCGTTCAACATCTGGCAAAGAGAAAGCTGGCTAGCAAGGAACCCTAAACCGGCGAAGAAGGTCCCGGCGCGTGTGCCCGCTGATCCTGAGCTCTCTTGCATCGTGAGAAGAAGCTCGAAAGGGTTCCAAATATACTCGCCGTAGATGGTCGCAGCGGAGGAAGTGATCAGAATACCGCAAATGGATGTTACGGAAATGAAGATTGGAGCGGTGACCAGCTGTCCAAATAATGCCGAATTAGGTGTTTGTGCATACCTGGTCCAATCAGATTGGCCGAGACAGCCGGAAGCCTGGGCGCCGATCAAGGATTGAAGACCATAAACAGTATTCCAACTGAGAACAGCCCCATGTTTTGTCGAGCTGGCATGGATGAGTTCGCCAGGGCCATGCGCCGCGCATTGTGACCATATCAGAAGGCCAAACATGGTGCAGGTGATCATAACAAATGTGATTCTGAACGGGATTTGGAGTCTCTCAGGCGGTATCATGGGAAGCGGGAGGAACACGACAACAAAAACGAAAAAGCTGATCAAACTGGCTGTATCTACGTTTGCTGATGGAGGGAGAGTATTTTTTAAATTGATAAAAGGTTTTCCAATTAAAGCCCGAAGGACGATTTTGATTGCCTGCCCTCCCCAATACATTTGGATTCCCATCCATATGCATGCATTCATGATACGGTTTAACACAGGCCAGAAGCCTTGAATCAATCAGCTAGTGTGAAATCAAATCTATCGACTACTCCGGGATCTCTCACCTCCGCGCATTCCCCAGGAAGCTCTACTGAGAACAGTGAAGCCAAGATAAAGACGTGAGCCTGGCCGTCCTGCGAAAACGGCCAACAAAGCAGATATCAGTCCTACACCGACCACTACGCCCATCGATTGTGGTACACTGAGCCCTAGTATAAGAAGAGATGCACCAGCAGTCCATGGAGTCGTGTTGATCCCAGCTATAACCCAATATCCTGCGAAATCCTGCCATCTCCATGTTCTTCTGTCCGGCGGGATGGGGATCAGATCTCGGTTGCACCAAAACGTGTTCTTATAGTTTGCGTTTTCATCTACTGGACATTCGAGTCGCCTTGCCCAGAAAGAAAGTTTTGCTTTAGTCTTCGGGGAAATCATTGCTGAAGCAGAAAGAGAAGTTTATGTGACTTCCCGATGAACACGAAAGGCACACAGCGTCAGCTCAAAGGACCAGGAAATTCACAAAAAAAGGAGCTAATGATGCCCTTTATTATAGTTGCTCATCAACACACCGTAGTGTCTTAGCGGTGTACGAATGGCTTACTAATGCTAGGGTTGTCAGCATGCTGATACCAGGATGCATGTTGTGGATCCTTGGAGTGCAGATCTTCCGCTTTACAAGCCCCACATCGGAGAGTCCCACCAGTCATCTTTTCAGCAGCAGAGGTTCATTTTCGCCATCCTACACTAGGCTACTGGTAGCATAGCCAGATCTATCACGGGCACTATGTGTACAACCCTAATGTCAGAACTCGTGCGAGGATCAAATTGAAGAGAATCTAGGCTATATATGTGGACCCCCCTCTAGAAACCCTGAACTAAGCCCTATTTGGTTTTCGACACCTAATACACGAATCCAAGACCTACGTGCGTACACTTTTATAATTTTACATATCTAGCGGCCATTGATTAATCCGACTATGCGTATCCCTCAGTTTAATGGTTAAGGCTAATCAAGATCGCAGTATGTTCTAACGGAAATCGCCGCCTCAAAACGGTAGTGAATATCAGCAAAGACGACTTTTAAACAGAGCTATCTCTCACTCTGACGTTGTGCCCTCATAGAGAGACAAATCCAGACCACATATCTTGAATCCCATTCGTAAGTTCATAGTGATCATTGACGCATGTGGGACCACCACGGAGGGGCTGCCCTTTGAACCGCTTTTTGGGGTTCAAAGCTTGCCAAATGGCAATGATACGATCGATATTCCTATAACAGCCGTCAACGATCAATCTAATTTGAAGCCATTCCCTTACTGACGCATGATGGAGCCAGAATATGAGGTCAAAAGCAGCGTATTCATTGAACGCCATGTGTCCATAGATATACGATTGATCGGTCCCGCGTCCT
>Ga0307515_10009162_pt1 | contig 19188 bp, 4 predicted proteins | sample 17_EM_MG_FD_194513 | JGI IMG/M metagenome (GOLD analysis project Ga0307515, IMG submission 194513) | Populus trichocarpa ectomycorrhiza microbial communities from riparian zone in the Pacific Northwest, United States - 17_EM | ecosystem: Host-associated > Plants > Roots > Unclassified | place...
AAAAAGAAAATACTATAAAAAAATATATTTATATCCTTAAGATATAAATCTATAAGTACCGTAGTCTTAAATACGACTAATAGTTACTAAGGTGGTATGTGTCCCAGGTCTATAAGAAATTTAAAAAATCCTAGGTTATTAGTATAGATTTTCCTTTTATTATTACTTTTAAGGTAGTAAATAAATTTATCTAAGTAAAAGTATAGATTATCGTAAATACTTTATAGCTTGCTATAAGTTAAGCGGGCAGAGACTCTGGTAGGAATAGTAAAATATTATTTTGTTTCGCGATAGGCTAAACAAAAAGTGGCTAAAGTTTTAACCCTTTTACCAGCTTTTATTAGAAATCTTCTTTATATTTATATCCTATACTTATAGATTTAAGACTATAAAGCTAAGGCCACTATATTTAACCGTTGCCTATATGGCCTCGTTACTTAATATCTCTTTATTGCTATCTGCCCCTATTTCTTAATCTTTAGTGCTAAAACCATTTTCTTTGTTATATAATATCTCTACGTCCTATTCTTAATCCTTATTACTAAAGTTACTTTCCCAACTAGCTAACGCCTTTATGTTGCCGTTATCTTTAAAGTTGGTTTCTCTATTTATAAACGCCTACTTACTTACTAATAATTTAGGGACGCTGCGCTTGTAGGTACTTGGGGTTGTAGATATCACTTAAGGAGAAATTATGGTTAATGTTATTGGGATATAGAATATATCTGTGGACCTCTAAGTACTGGCTGCTTAGCACCTTAAGTAAAAGATCTCCCCTAACGTAAGGTAAATTAATAGGAGTTAATTGCCGCCTATATAAGGCGGAGCGCTTATAAAGGGCTTAGCTAGAATGGTAATTAAACTACCCTAGAGGTACTAATAGCTCCTTTACTATAGATGGGGGGTTAATATACGAGATTAACTGGCTAGGATAAGTCTATTACTTAGGTAGTGTCTTGCCCTAAGAAGGATGGGCGTCGGAAGCGGATTATATAATGCTATTCCTGCTAAGAGAGGCGTTATTAGGGGTTATTATTAACTTCCAATTCTAGTTTATAACTTTATATAAACGCTTCTGAACCCTACTAAGGCATATAGCGTCCGTTAGGGATCGTCAGCTATTTAAGTTTAGTAGTAGCTTAGCTAATAGCTACCCCCAATAATGCCTTACTTGTAGATCACTTTAAGTACCTATAGTCTCGGGCGCAGACGATACGTAAGCTAAGAGTAATTATAGCCACTAAATATTGTACTATAGACACTATATAAAATGGAAAAGGGCGGCTAGTATACTTTGCCTTTCCCTTCTACCTTCTGTCCTAACTTTGCCCTGGGAGAGAAATAGAATATAAATGTCGTGCTCCTGGTTTTTATATGCTATTAATTTAACTTACCTTTAAATTTGACCTCTTGACTATATATCCCTTAATATCCCTATAAGAATACTAGATATTATATATATTACCTTAACTAAGCTTAAATACGTTGCTAATATAACCTATAGGTCCTTAATCGGTACTTATAAAAACATTATAATATACTATCGCCCCGAAGATAATATACCTGTTTATTAACTTGCTGGAAACCTTAAATTATCCTAGAATCGCATCGATAATAAAGATATAGCATCTACTAGTAGGGAGAAGAAATAATTGCAGCTTTCTAACCCTATGTAGAAATAGATACCTTATATACCTACTTAAATACCTAATAAGGTTAACTCTTATAAAATCGATGATAATATAGAGGGTAATACATAAGAGGATACGGAAATGTATGCCAATTACCTTAAGAGCCTAGAAGGCCGTAGTAAAACTAAGATAGTCTTACCTAAGCTAATAGAGAGCTATAATGAGGCTAAAATAGACTTACCTTAACCAAAAGAGGGCTATATTAAAGGTTTACTAGTACCTTCAGGTATGTTTATAAAACACCTATATATTTTTTAGTAATATTAATAGTTAAGTAGAGAATAGTTTAGCTAATTATATAAACTTCCTTAGAGATATATTTCCCTTAACTAAAGTGTTAATAATTTCTAATGCTATAATTTTAGACAGATAACTAAAGTATCTTTTATTATGGTTGCCAACTTGCTATATAATAGAGGACTTAAAGCGTCTCCGAAACCCTAGATATAGATTAGTTGTATCTATATATAGTCCTATTATAGTAGTATGCTAATATCCTACCTGGGTTTTACCTGTGGGTATACCGTATAAGAAACTTATATTATACTATACTAAGAACCCGCGTCACCTTTGTTGTTATGCTAGGATATATAAACCGCTTAAAGATATTATAATAGAGATAGCTTGGAAGGGTAAACTATATAAGTAAAGAGACTAACTAGGAAAGGCGCTAGATAATTATTTAGAAGATCTATTAAGGAGAGGGACACGTAAAAGAAAGGTAGATTGTACCGTAGATGGAGCCTCTAAGAAGCTAAAGAAATAAGAAATTTCTTATAAGAAAAGATTTTTGTAATTACGTTCTTGTTTTCTGGCGTTGAGAATTAAGGCGCTAATTAGGATTTCTTTAGCTTGGTATTGTTTTTCTATCTAGTTGCTTCCATATTAAGAGTATCTTATTATTATTTATATATATATTAAATTGAAGTTAAGAACTCGCTTATAGTAAAGTCCTCTACCTTTATATACTTGGCAGCGATAAGTTAGCCACTCTATGACTTGCTTGGTCCTCTATAAAGAATTAAAGTTAAGGTATTAAAGTCTTTAGCGTTTTTATAGGTAACTAGGGTGTGGGTTAACTTTAAATTTTATATTAATGAGGTGGGAATATTAAGAATAAATATAGGATATCTTTTTTAATATTAGCCTAAGTTGCAACTCTAAAAATAGGATTTTATTTTAAGAACTAGATTTAATTCTAAAGACTCTATCCTATTTTAATTCTAAGCTAAACGTACTAAATATAGTTAAAAAGGTATAGCGTTAAGCTAAGCGGTTTAACGGTCTTAGAAGAAAGGAGCTATTTTTAGTTATAGCTTAAGTTATGATTTTAGGAACGGAATCTAATTTTAAAACTAAGATTCTAATTTGGGTTTATAAAGCAAACCAATTAACTACTATAAAAAGGGCGTAATCCTAAAAAAGGATCCGGTTCTAAGAACTAGATCCTAGTTATAGGAAATAAGTCAATTAAGCGCTATAAAATAGGGTTAGCTATATCTATATTTAGCATATTAGGTTTAGCTTATTTTAGGACTAACTATGTAATTAATTATAGGTGCTTATATAACTAACCTAATAATTAACCTGCTGTCGCCAGCTGTACCTTACCTAGCGCCTTTTAGTATTGCTATATTAGAGCCTTATTCTATTTAAGCCTTATATATTACGGAATAAACTAAAAGCTAATAACTATAATTACTAATAAATGCTGCCTGTAACTTTCTAATAATACTAGAACCCTATATATATACTATATTTTTAACCTATATAACTAGGACTGTAAATAATATTTCTGCACTTTAGGTTATTGTAGCTTAGTATTTAACTAAGCCCCGCGAAGCCTTAGTCTAAGCTATATTAGATTGGCTTAACTTTTTCGTGCCTAACCTTTAAATCCTTTTTATGTTCCGCTCGCACCTTACTTCCTCTTATACTTTCCTCTTTTACTATTCCCTTATTTTAAGACGCGCCTAACGTATATTTAATCTCCCTATACTTATTTACTTCTCTGCTATTATACTATCCTTATATACTGGTCTTTTTAATCCTCTCTTACCTACCTACCCGCCTACTACGTTGGCCCTCCTAATGTAGCTCTTAGCGCGCCCGCCTATAATAGCGAATCTCTTTAGATTAAAAACAAAGCCTATTAGAGAAGGGCTAAATAACTTTTATAATTTATTTAACTTAACTTATTAGGATCTGGGCATCCCTAGCTCTTTAGACTTGTTGCACTAGATAGGTAATAAAGGTAACTATTAATAGACCTGTTATAAGTTTTTATCTAACGCCTATAGGACTAAAGGATATTTTACTTAATCTAATACTTACTTTATAGAGCCTTCCTACTTCTTATTTATTGCCGTCTAATAGCGGTAACAAAAACCTCTTTAGTAATCTGTTAAGACTTAATTCAGCAGTTAATTCTGACGACTTTAATGTTAAATAGTTCCTGCCTCTTCTAAATATAATCCTCTGGATTAAATCTAACGAAGTCATTTAGGAAAAGGTATACGCTACTATTATAAAGTCTATACCTCCCCCCTAACCGCTGCTATTTTATATTTAATAAACCCCACATTTGCGTAATATAAGCAGCTTTACTAACTTGTCCAAATATAGGAAATATGTAGATTATGTTCTAAAGGAAGAGCTAGGCCCTCTTTATATAGGGATTCCTGGATTATATAAAGCATTCTTTAGGAGAGTAGAAGGTCTTAAAGAGGCAAGCGCTGCCGTTTTTAAGAAATGTAAGGAAGGGGACAATCCACTATACGCTGAGGGCGGCTGGCGTGACTGGCCTAAAAGCGCAGAGCAGATTAATATCCTGGAGTGGTTTAATAACCTAATTAAATTATTTTTAGGCTTTGTAGAGGAGTATAGGTCCGCTCTAAAGATATAATAAACGCTTATCGCATATACTAAGTAGCCCTTATAAGGGTCTACAGCAAAGCAAAAGCTAGATATTAGTTTTGTGGATAATTTAATAGCTAGCGAAAGCTCTTAATGCTATTAGTTGTATATACTTATGCTAGGAGAGCTAAAGAGTAATCTAAATACCGATATAGCCTTGTAGGCATAGTTTGATTTGGGAAAATATATAAGAGAAGTCTTCGCTACTTAGGACACTTGTTGCTTTATCCTAGGCTTTACCCTCTATAGATTTATTATACGGCTATAGGAGTATAACCAGGTAGGAGGCATCGTATTATCACTATTTAATATTAATAAAGACGGACTATAATTTACCTTAGCGATATTAGGATTTTTTTAGATAAATAAGGAGCAGCTTGGGTTTAACCCTACTATTCTAATATTGGACGGCAAGTGATATATTAAGGTCGTGCGTAATAATTAGACTAAGTATCTTATCCTTAATAAACCTATAAAGCGGGCACGCTGTATTACTAGTCGAGCGACTACTTACTAGAAAGTATACTGTAAGGGGGACACCTCTAAGATACCCCTTGTTATTAAAGACTTGTAGCAGTACCCGTAGTATAAAAAAGAAGGTAAACTGCTGCGTAAGGTAATAGAGAAAGAAGTAGTTAATATAGCTAGGTACTATCACCACGAGACAGTTTATATGGGCGGTAAAGAAGATAATATTTGCAATAACGTTTATAAGGGGCTGGATATTATAAGAGCGATAAACTATAAGCTAGAAGAGTTAATAATGCCTCTAAGACTGGCTGGAGTGAAAATCAGTATAAGGAAAGGCCGAAGTTTTAGTAGAAAGAGGTCGTCCAGCTATACTAACGCCCTATTACCGCCTAGCAAGTGTATATATTTAGGCTCTCCGCCTAAAGGCGGAAGGCGCCTTATAACCCTAAATTGAGTATATTAATACGTTATTACTAGGGACTATAGAAAGCCTCTTTATAAGGTAAGCTCTTGGGCTGCAATACTTGCTATACTAAAGGGTGGTATTAAAGGATATAAGTCTTTATATACGCGGGCCGGCATTATTTAATATAATATTTTAATAGGTAACCTTATAATAAACAAGGAAGATAATAATCCTTCTTAGCTGGTATTCTTAATTGACTTTAATCTTGCGATTAAGGAGTAGTGGGAAGGGCCTTTAGAAGCATAGGGTAAGACTGGTATAAGAGCGTTTATGGCGATTAGAGTACTCCTAGGCGAGATATATTTAGCTTAGTATAATTTTAAGTTGTTTTTTTAGGTACTATTCTAGATATGCATTTACTATAATGGACCTAATAAGAAAGGTAACGTTGTTAATAGGTTTAATAAGTAAAATTCTATAGATACGGAAGAGCTAGCTAAGATAAAGAAAGGAGAAGTGGATAATAAAGGGGATTTTCTTAAGGGTGTAGGTGATAACTTTTTACCGTACTATTAGTCACTAATCCCTTAGGTTAATAGATTGCGGAAGGTAGTATTTCTAGGTAGTAGGAGGCGAAAGGGAAATAATAAAAAACTTCCTTCTTAAATAAAGGAGGTGCTTTAGAAAGTAAGGAAGAATTTAAAGGTGCTAGTAGAGTAGATAGAATAATATTTTATTGCTTTTTTACCGCATAAGTGAAGTTTTGCGGAGATTTGGGCGGCTAAGGCTAGGTAGTAGCCTTAGTTAAAACGCATGTGAAACAGCGTAGGGCGAGTTGCCTAAGCTAAATAAACCTAGAAAAGCGGATAACCTAATCTTCTGCTGGATTATTAGGTCCCTATACCTTACTATTCTATATAGGCTTTATATTTCTATAAAATATGCAATTTATTCCCTAGCCTATTAGAAGCCGCCTTGTGCCGCCTAAATAGAGGCTATAGGAGAGTTAATCCCCTACTTTAACTAATCCCCTATTTAAATAAGTCCCCTACTTAAATAAATCCCCTATAGGAGCTAATGCCTATATGTTTTGCCGCCCTATAGGAACTAGTCCCCTACTCTAAAAAATCCCCTACGGGATTAAGTCCCCTACTTTAATAAATCCCCTGCGCTAATAAATCCCCTATGCTAATAAATCCCCTACTCTAATAAATCCCCTACTTTAACAAATCCCTTACTTCGGCGAATCCCCTATAGGCGCTAATGCTTACGTGTTTTACCGCCCTATGGGAACTAATCCCCTGCGGCTTGCATTCCCCTATGGCTTGTATTCCCCTATGGCTTGCATTTCTATACGGCTTGCATTCCTATACGGCTTTTACTCCCCTATAGAAACTATTAGCTACGTCTTCTACTATAGAATAAATCCCCTATAAATTCCGTTCCTGTATATAGTAACCGTATCTTCTACTACCCTGTAAGAACTATACCCTATAGCTCCTACTCCTATATAGCTTTTACTCCCCTATAGGAACTAATAGCGATTTCTTCTACTCCCCTACGGAAACTAATCTCCTATAGCTTGCGGTTCTCTATAGGGGTTAATACCCGCTTTCTTTATCGCCTTATAGCTTTTAATTCCTTACAGGAACTAACGCTTATATCTTTTACTCCCCTATAGGAACTAATGCCCTATAGCTTCCGTTCTCCTATTCCTAAATCTATAAGCGATTCGCCCGCGCCACTATATACTATATAGGTCTTATTGCTATAAGAGTAAGTAAGTAATTTTAAGAAAGTAATAAGTAATAATGCCACCAGCTATAAGATCTATAAGATATATTTAATACTATATATACTATATATAAGCAAATTAGTATATATAAGCTTAATCCCCTTAACTAATCTAATACCCTTAAAGTTAGTCTTAAAGTCTCCAAATCGCTACCACTAGGAAAAGGAAGAGGAACATAATACGAGTCCTAAAAGGTAGAAATATTTAGTAGTAAACGCTCTGGTTACCGACTTGACCTAGACTATTAAGGTTATTGTTAAACTTATTACCTAGTTATAGAACTATTTCTAAATACTAAGAGGATAACGGTTTTTTATCCTCGTACGCTAAGGTAAGGGCTACTCCTATAGTATTTTTGATCTGCGAAATATAAATGATTTAGTATAAAACTTCTTTGCTAAGACTTAAGTATGCCTACCTATTGGCCGTTAAGCTCCCGTCGCGCTAATTCCTTAATCTTATTAGAACTGAATCTCGCCCTACTAGTTATAATTGCCTTCCTTAGGAAATAGGTCTAAAGGGTTCGTCTTATATTAACACCTAATAGAAGGTATCTTATAGCTATATATATTCTGCTTAGTATTGCGCCGTTAAAGTCTTTTATATAATTAGTAGTAAGGATTATAATTCCTTTATAGTATTTAAGTTTTCGCAGAAAAATTATAATTAGGTTATTATCCGTATAACTTAATAATCGTTATTTTATAAATACGTCGGCTTTATCTAATAGAAGTATAGTATTTTAATAGTTGGCCTGCCGGAAAGCGCGAGAAAGCTTAAATTTAACCTACTTTAGGTTGGTGGCTAGATCTCCACTAGATAACTAAAAGAGTTAGGCAAATAGTAGTAGTTTAAATAAGTAGGGCGTACCGTGTAAAGCGGCCTTTATAGCTCTTCTAAAAGTCCTTTAGCGGTTAAGGTCTTACTAACTCTAGTAGGACCACTAATGCTCTGCGTTAGTTTTCCCTAAGGATAGAATAGAATGGAGCTTATACTATAGTAGCATAATTAGGCCACGTCCTTTGCCTAATATAAAATTATTAAACTAAGCCTTCTTTATGTAAGAAGCTGTAAGAGCCTAAATAAGCTTCTTCTAGTTTTTTAGAATAGCAAGGTTTTAAAAGGAGAGAGGGTTCCACTTAATGTCGCTAATATTATTAACAGCAAACTCCACTATAGGATATTAAATTAGCTTTATAGTCTTTTTAGCTTGTAAATCTAGGAACTTATACTAGAACTTATAATTAAGACTAAACCCTAATATAGTTGGACTGCAAATAAGTAAGTTATTATTTTTTAACTCTGTAGGCTCCTTGCCATTACTCTTAACTTTGTTAAGTTTCTTCTCCCTAGGTTTACTAAAATTAAATATATATATATCGCTGTTTGTATACTTTTATAGTTTATTAATGCTAGGTTTAGTGTAGTTTAGATTATACTCTTAGAAAAGTGCCGGGTTTACTATAATTTGACTATTAATGGATAGCTTAGTAGGCTTTCCTTTCTTTATATAAAAGGCTTTACCTTTATACTATTAGTGGTGCGTCCCTATTAATAAAATAAATTTATAACCTCTATTAGCAAGTTTTTGCTTCTCCTCCTCTATATTAGGGTGGTATTTAAGGGGAAAATATCTAAGGCTGTGTATCGGCTTTAACCCCTAAAACGTTAAAATATTAGCTATAGTTACAGCCTTACTAAAAATTTTGCTATTAAAATCTAAATACTGGCCTTTAACGCGGAAGTATTTATCCCCTTTATCGTCTTCTTTTACCCCGCCTAAGTTAAATCTTATATATCTGCGCTTATTAGTACTAAAGCATTTCCTATATACTAATTTATTCGGCTTAAAGAGAGTCTAGAGTAGATTAAATGTAATTTCTTTACTATTTTATAGCGATATAAGGCGCTATTTTATTAAGGCATATGCATCCCTAATATAGTTTACTAAGAGGTTAAGGTAGGTGCTGTTCTTTAGGGCTCCCTTATAAGCTTCTAGCTTGGGGAGGAAGTAGTATAATAGATTCTGCTTAACCTAGTCTTAAGTTAGTAGTTAATTTAGGGTATTAAAAAGTTTAATAAATAGTTTTATACCGAAGGTTTGTCTTCTTTAAGGAAAGTTCCCTCTATACCTTATAAAACGGACCTAAGTATATCCCGTAGGCCTTTAAACTTAATATTAATAAAGTATATTATATATTTAGTCTTCTTGTCTATTGTTTTGCCGTTAGTAATATAAATCTAGTAGCTATTTTCGTGCTTACTAATGCGTATATAAATAATAAATATATATTTATTATATGCGTCTACCTTAGAAGGTACTATGGAGGATTTAACTATCTTATACTTTAAGGTTGCATTATCCCAGCTATATACAGCAAATTAGCTAAGGTTATACTTTTGGTTTTGCACAGGATATATATTTTATTAACTGTTTTATACTCTACCTTTAAAGCTTAGGCTCTCGGTTCTTAAGGTTAGGAACTATCTATAGCTTAAGGCTTGGTAGCCTTAGGAGTGTCTATAGCGCCAAATATTGCTTTTACTACCTTTAATACGTCCTTAAGCAGCTCCGCGAGGTAAATAATAGTAATTAGGTCTAAGGGCGGTATAACTAGGCTAAAAAGAGGCGCTTACGGACTTCTGCAGCTTAGGGGAGTATCTAAAGATATTTTAGGTTGCTTTATAACCTTAGGCTAGTTTAATATTATTGCTTTATAAAGCTTTAGTAATATAGTACTAAATTAAAGTATAAAACTAGTAATGAGCTAAGTGTATAGAGGAAGCTAATGGTATTGTTTTTTAAGAGAAACTAACCCTCTTTATACCCATTAGTACCCCTTTAGGAGACGCTAGAGCAAATATATTAATATTATTATAATATGGCTCAGACTATAAATATATTACTGCCGTGTATGCAAAGAGATCGCTATATACTGGGGATCGCGGCTCTAATCCTAAAGGGGTAGATTACTATTTAAATTGATAATAGAAGCTAGGGAGCTAGTTTAGGCGTTCTAATAAATAAAATTAGAGCATTTCTTTTATTTAGCTTAGCATCTATACGCCTAGTATATTATAGTGGAATAGAGATGCTTTAAAGGAAGTATAGATAGTTTTAATATACAACGGCTTGCAGGATAAGGTTTAGATTTTGGTTATTTATTAAGTCGCGGCTATTTTTTAATAGGACTCTAATTAGGTTCTAACTAGGTTCTAACTAGATTCTAACCGGACTTTAACTAGACTTTTACCAGACTCTAACTAGACTTTAGCTTTTTATACTTATAGGAGGTATATAAGAGAATAAATAGAAGTATAATCCTTAATAAAGCCGCTCCTAGCTAGTAATATACTTGGCGTTAGGCGTTTCCCTAGCTTATAGATTTAAGTAGATAATCTTATAACAAAATCCACGTAAATACTTTCCGCTTTACTTCCCTCTCTATTATATACGTTAAGTAGGGCGCAATATAGATATTTAGACGTTGATTTATAGCAATAAGTAGGCTTAGGCGGGGTTATATATCGCTCTCCCCTCTAATTACTTAGGCTAGCGTGGTTTTTTGGTTAAGTGTTAAACGCCTATTACCCAAAAATGTTTTAGCTGATATGGTCACTCTTAATAATAATATCGTCGCCTTATTACCTTTTTATTAAAGCCCCTTTTACTAAACTTTATATGTTTATTATATTTTCCTTAGAAAAATCTATAAAACGTCTTTAATATTTATAGGAAGCTTACTGGAATTCTTACTCGGTTTCTTGGTTTCTTAGTTTCTCTTTATTTTTATAAGCCTATAACATAACTACCCTCCTCTTAACCTTATATATTGCTAGTATAATAGCTCTACCAGTTATTACCGCGATTTACCCTTAGGCTTGGCTTCCTAATAGTATATATTACGCGATAGAGACACCGATTATAACTTACTTTAATTATTATAGATTACTATACTATGGCTAGCATAATTAGGAAAACCAGAGTTAAAGATAATTCGGAAGACGCGCTTATAAGGGAGTGTAAGGAAGAGGTAGAAAACTCCCTAGGCCTATAATACTGGGATCTAACTACAGCTTTAAACTAATTGCGGTAACTATAAGGCGCCTAACTAGATAAAGCCGGACGGTATATAAACTAACCCCCTAAATAACACTGTTGCCATTATTATTAATATATAAAATAACATTAGAGCGGTACTAATCTATAAAAGGCAGGATGGCAAATATAAAGGCGGCGTTAGGATAGAGGACCAAGGATATATAGTAATGGTTTCTTAGAGTAATGATTGGTATTACTATAGTATAGGATTTACTAGGCTGGCGTATATTAAGAAGAAGTAGGATACGTTTTAGACTTATTATATTATTTGCCGACACTATATAGCGAAATGATCGCTAAGCTCCCTTAAAATAGGAATTGTAATAAATAGCGCAGACTCTACTCTATATGTGTTTATTAGGTATATTTAACCTCTAAGGTAATTGGATATAACTACGCCTTAAGCGTCAGCAACTATAAGCTCGTAGATATCCCCTGTAAGTAACGCCGGCTATACTAGCGGGGGATTTAGAGGGGTTTTTAGAGTGATTAAGCGATAAAACCTTAAGAGCATTATAGTCTTCTATACCTTTTATAGAGTATTCCTTAACTATATCCCTAAGGACATTATACTAATAGGCGCTCTCATGCCCTTTAAATTCTAAAGGAAGTAAGAGCCTATCACGATCCCTTATACTAGCGATTGAAGATTGCCCTAGGCTAACGGCGTAAAGTATAACTATTTCGCGGCCACTAACCCTTTTAGCCTGCCTTAAAAACTGTTAATAATGATTCTGTCTTTCTGCGGTCTTTAAAGCGCCCTTTAGTGGCTTCGCTAATAATATAAAGGCGTGTTAAATACGCTTCCCTTTATTTAGCTTCACACCTTCTTAATATACAATTAATTTAGAGGCCTTAAGAAGCTTCTCTATTGCTATAGCGATAGTTAATGGTGTATAGCGAGATATTTTTGGCTATATAGGGCCGGATTCTATAATTACTTATAGCTAAAGGGCTATAATATAAACAGTAATATTATAGAGAGTGTTAGAAGTTAGTTAGAAATTGGTTAGAAGTTTAATAGTATTTATACTAAGCAGCCCTATGGTTATAGTATTAACCCTTACTAAAAATAACGGCGGCTTAGTATTATGGATGCCTGCGTATCGCCCTAATTGGTTCCTATTTATTGGAACTTTATTAAAAATTTGTTAGAACTTTGCTAGAGTAAGTGGAATAACTGGCTGGTTAAAAGGGGGCTTTCGATAACGTGTAGTACGCTAGTTTATAGAGAGTGATATAAATAACTGCGCGCTGTATTAATTTGTAAGACTGCGAGTGTAAAATATAAATAATAATGGCGGCTATGGAGGAGAGCTATAACGTGGTAGAAGTACCTAGAAGAAGCTAATTAAGGCCATCCTCTGCTATAATGGGCGATTTGTATTATTAACTCCACCAAATCCGCGCTAAGACGCTATAGACTTTAATATTAGAAGGCAATTCTCTGCGCTTAGGAAAGGCCTAGATATACTATATTCTTAGCTCCTTCTAATCTTTAAGGATAAATAACTGTATATGTCTGGTTTGGGGCTATCCCCTTTAGAGAGCAGAAGAAAATTAATAGAGTTATATCGCTATGGTGGATCGCTTTATTAGTAATGCTTAAGTTTGCGTATTAGATGGATTTAGTAACATCCGCTTCTAGAAGATCGCGCGTATAGATTTATAGGCAACGAATATCTATATACGGCCGTTTTGGGATAATCCTTATATCTTTTAATAAGGAGTAATATCTTTACCTAGCAGACCTATTATTGCTTAAAGTGATAGTGAAATGCCGTAAAGACCGTATAAAAGGATAAGTCTCCCTATCGCCTAGTCTTCTTATATAATCTACTCTTCCTTTTAAATAAGAGCTTCTTACTAAATCTAGCTGCACTTATCGTTAACTATATAATATATCACTACTATAATTACTCCTTTTACTATAGTAGATGTAGGGTACTAGCTCGGTATATTTAATTAGTACGTAGCTAGGATAAATACTAGAGAGCTAAAGCTAATAGGCACTTCTGCCCTAATGCGTTACTAGCTAAAGGTTAAAACGGTAAAGTGATTATAATGGGATTATTAAGGAAAGTGGGCGAATGTCCCTAGTGTCCGCCTTAATTAGAGGTAAGTATAAATTAAAAAAAAACTTAGATCTCTACTAATAATATAAAAACACCACTACTTAGCCTTATTATTTGCGATTTCTTACCTAGAATATAATAGGGAGTAAAGGAATAAGAGTAAGGGCTATTAGGAGTATAGTAGAATAAAGAATAATAGAGATGTTAATTTATATAATAAGCCTTAACTAGACAGTAACTAAAAGTTATTAGTACTAAATACCTTACTAACTAAAAATCATACCTTTAGCCTGTATATCCTTTAGCAATTTGTCTACACTTATATAGTCTTAGGTCTAGCACTTAGTAATAATATTATTAAACGCAGCTAGAGCAGCTAGGTTTAAAAACTTTCCCTTAATATATATATCACATATTTCTTAGTTTAAAAGCTCCTTATATAGCTTTAATCCTATTATTATCTTATAAAAGGTAGAGCTAAAAGTAAACACCTTACTTTTTATAGAGATTCCTTTAATCTTAGGGTGCTTATAACTAGTCTTATAATAGATAAGAGGGGCTTAACTATTAATTAATGACCCAGTAAAGTCGCCAAGCTTCGCATTAAGCTCTTTATTAAGGAAGACGTTATTATAAGAAATATCCCTATATAGCACCTATTTAGAGTAGATAAAAGCAATTAAAGCTATAATCTGTTAAACCTAGCGAAGTTATAGTGGCAGCGGAACCGGCTTAGCTTGTTTTACAAAGTACTGTTTTATAAAACTATTGCAGGTATATTATAGGATAAGGGCATTCTCTAGGCTCCTATAAAATTAAAGGATACTATTATAATGTTATTTAAGGCATTAGTAGATGCACTTTTCCCTTTTAATAAATGGCAGCTTAGAAGGCCGGGCGAACTTTATAATAGCATTAAGATAAGTAACTAGTGCCGTAATTCCAACGCCTACTATATCTTGGCCGTTTAAACTATATAGGTAACGAATAGTATAGTCTGTCGGAGGTATCTATAATAGTTGTAATACCTATATATATATATATTAGAAACAAATAGGGAGGGATTCTAATTCTCCTTATTTTATAATTTGGGCGCTTGTATAAGAGATAAAGGTCTAGACTTAGAATTATCCTTAGTTAGATAAGGTATACGCTAAGACTCTAAAATATATAATTGAGGTAGGGAGAATAAAGGGAAGTTAAGTGAGAATTCGGCCTATGCCTAATAGCCCTTGCTAAGCCTCTTACGTGTAACTTAGCGAGGGCTTAATAATAACAAAAGCGACAACTATAGAATCCCAAGCTTTTAGCCAATAAACGGTGGAATCTAAAAATTGGACGAAATTATTTTATAAGAAGAAGACGGCACCGTCTAATTACTTATTTAATCATTTTTTAGAACCTAGACACGATCGCACGATTACTTTGGTCTTAAAATATGGTGTAACGCAACTGGGCTAAGTAAGAATATACTTATATAAGGCGGTAATTAGAGTTTTACCGCCGTATATTATATAGAGCGTGTAAAGAATTTAAATCTATTAGACTGGGAATTATAAGATACTCCTGCTAAATGCGCTAAGGATAAAAATACTAAACTAGAAATAGACCTTTAAGCTAAAAAGAGTACCACTATCTAAGAATAAGGATATTCTAAAGTATTACTACCGTCCCTTGCGCATAGTAGCTCTACCCTTTACTTTCGTAAAGTGCACCTATAGTAATTTAACCTTAGTATACTGGACGCGTCTTTAGTAAGACTTAAGGGTATCTTTAAAATTTAAAAGCCCGCTTTTATAAACCTAGGTAGGCTTTTAAGCCACCTTATATTCGCGCCCTAACTTGGTCATTCTTTCCCCTAGAATATCGTCGATCTCCCATTTATTATCTAAGTTTATTTCATTAAATTTATCTTTTTTAGCCTGGGTATGGCGCTTTACAGCAGGCTCTAGGTTTAAAATAATGCTCTAGTTATTAGCGATGCTATTACTATTACTATCCTCCTTATTATAAATATGACTGCTAGCCTTGTTATGCGGTAGTTTAATACTATAAAGAAGGGTAGGCTCCTAAAGCGAAGGGCTGGCGGGCTGTAGAGTGGATACTACTTGCTAGTTAACTTGCGGGTATTAAGAGTTGAGGTTAAGGATAGGGCGGATAGGGGGGCTAGAAGATAAGTCTTCGCGATAGGTAGGTGGCCTTTATTGCTTCTAGGGACGTAGACTATTATTACCCTCGCTACTCTCTTTAGTAGGGTTATTAGAATTATAATTAGTAACATTATCCTGCTTAAGCTTCCGCTTCCTTAATATAAAGGATAATTTACCTCCTATATTCCCTTTCTTATAATTACCCTCCTCCCTAATAAGCGGATTGTCTGTGTTATGGTTATTAGGTTATAGTAATAATATTTTTAATATCTATAACTTACTAATATTATTAGCTATTAGGGAGTCTTAGTTAGTTATTATATAGGTCTCTAACTTCTGTATAGCCTAGGGGACAGCTATAATATTAATTCCCTTAGCTAAGCTATCCATTTTATTAACGTCTTCTGCTATAGGTTTAAGATAGTTATATATAAATGCGTTAAAGAGATCTTCTAGCTCCTCTAAAGAAGGTAGCTCCTTATTCTCGTTATCCTTATTACTGCGGTCATTTCCGCTACCTAATAATTATTAAGCAAGGCCGTTATATAGGGGGGAAGTATATACCTAACCTATAAGGTGCTAGTTAATCGCCAACTTTATTAGCTTTATTACTAGTATTACTAGCTTTATTGTCTTTAGCTTCTAGTTCTAAGTCTAGGTCGGCTATATTATCTTTAATAAATATTAGATTCGCTGCTGACCGTTAGACATATTTATAGTTATTAAAAAAAGGAGGGGATAATTGCTAAATTACCTTAATTACTGCCTCTAGCATCTTGGCTATTACTTATATTCTTATAAATATCTTTATACTCGCTAAAAGCCTTAGGATCTGCGGGTGCCTTATTAGGTGGAATATTTAAAAAGGTAATATAAAATAACTTACCTAAGCGTAACTAGGCCAAATATTTTATAGGATTATCTCTTAAAGGGAAGCAAGGTACTCTCCCCTTTTTCGTCCTCTTTTTAGGTATATTGCTTACATTTACCTTAAAAGCCGTAATCGCATAATACTAAGAAGCCTTTAGTTTTTTAGGGGGTGCAGTATAGAAATTAATATTATTAAGTAAAATTTATAAATTAAAATAAAGGGGTTAAGAAGATGCCACTGTTAGTACCACCATTATTATTAGAATTGTTGTTGCCTTATGCCTTTTTAATAGCCCTAAAAAACGGGTTACGCTAGGCTTTTAAGTCTACGCTAGTCCCCTTTTTACCACTAGCTTATATCCGCAGTATCTACACTAAAATAGCCCTACTAGGTTAATAGCGAATTAAAATATATAATCTGCGCTCTATTAGCAATTACCGTTTATAACGCATAAAGGTTTACACAGGCTTAAACTCTGTTATAATATTAACGCCTATTAGGAAACTATAATTAAGACCTAACTAACTAAGCTAGCACATTTAGCCTCTAATAGGGGCATTACACTAAGCCTCCTTATTAAGAAGGTTGGTGGTAAAGTGCCTCTACCCTTATTTCTTAGAGTTAGGGCTAGCGCTAATATGTCCGTTTTCTAACCCGATTATACTAGTAAACTAAATCTTCTGTATTAGATCCTTTGCGAGACCATAGTTTCTAGGGTTAAACAACTAAGGGGTATGCCGTGATTCTACTATAAGTATTAAAAGATACTCTAGGTAATAAGGGCATCCTTAAATCTCTCTTCTAGATTTAAGGAACTTCCTTAGTTATACTTTACGGAGCTTATAGCCGCTACTTGACCTCCTAAATATGCGTAAAAGCCTCGCTTTTACCCTTACCTATAGCCGGACGTTAAATAGTATAAGGGGGCAGATAACGCGAGTAGATTAGGTGATTACGCCCGTATCTATCTCACTGCGCCCTTTTAGCTAATGCAGCTACCGCATAAAGTCCGTCTCTGTTAGGAGATTAAGTGCGCGAATTTTTCTCTAGTATTTATCAGCTAAGAGTAAAATTATAATATTAGCTCTACTAGAAGCTAGGCTGTGCTACTAGATAGGCCGTTTACCCTTAGATTCCGCCTTATAAGTCTTAGGTCTATATAAAGGATATTTTTATATAACCTATACCTCCTTAGCTAAATAGGGGGCTAGATTAGACTAAAGCCTAGTAGCTTTTCTAATCGTAATGCAATCCTCTAATTATTAGGGAAGAGTAAGGTCTAAGTCTAGGTTAAAAAGGCGCTAAGGAGGGTAAAGGCTTTTAGCTTTTAGCGGCGCAGTTTTGGCTAAGCTAAGCGACTGGCATTAGCCTATAGTTTCGCTAAGGACCTACTTTGGCGTCCAGCTTCGCCTTTATTGTAATACTATAATGCGACACTACCTAACGCGTCCCGTAGCTTATAGTAGCTATAACCTATATACTCTATTGCTAAGCGGTTCTCGGTATAGCCTTATAGCTATTTATAGCTGTTCCGACAGGGATTAAGTTATATATTATAGTTACGCCTAAAACACTGCTAGAGGTGGAGGTAAAAAAGAGGATAAACGGAAATATTATTCCAGTGTACTAATTGGTAGGGGATATAGATAGGAGGAGAGGAGAAAGAGAAAAAAGGAGGAATACAGTAGGACCGAAGCATACATTAATATTAGGAGAGAGTATAAATGTATCCCATAGAAAGGGCTAAAGAGTTATAGCATTAAGTAATCGTTAGTATAAAATATATAGAGATTGGGGAAGGCGGGCAGAGCACCTATATAGACGCTAAGGGGATGGAAAATGCCTTATAGCTAACAGCTAGAGTCTAAGGTGGCACGGTAGCGGGAAAAAAAAGAGGAGATAGAGTATAAGGGTAAAAGTAGCGAGGGAGAAGGCCTTTTATAGTTAAGGTTAAGGTTAGGTCTTAGCCAAACTAGGGTATAAAAGTGAGCGCGCCTTGCCCGTAAAGGAACCTTTATTTCCTAATACGTGGTCTCTATCTTATCTTTTACTTTTTAAACTTAAAGACTCCTCTTATAATAAGGCTATTAATCTCCTACTTATTAGATACTTAAAAAGGAGCTCTAGGAGTTATAATATAATCTTCCTTTTAGAGCTATTTTATAAGCTTAAAGTTAGCCTTCTCCTTACGTTAGGAAAAAATTTAGCAGCATTTTGCCAGTATTTTTAGCATTTCACAGCATTTCATAGTATTTAAAACAGACTATACGTATTAAGCAGCATCTAGGCAGTTATATATATATATTATATATATAAAAATTATTTTTAGATAGATAATTGGATATAGTATATTATATAATAATTTTTTTTAAAAAGTAGAATAACTTACGTAATTTATAAGTAATTTATAAAAAAAATTATTATATAATATACTATATCCAATTATCTATCTAAAAATAATTTTTTTATATATAATATATATATATAACTGCCTAGATGCTACTTAATGCGTATAGTCTGTTTTAAATACTACAAAATGCTACGAAATGCTAAAAATGCTAGCAAAATGCTGCTAAAATTTTTCCTGACGTAGTTATTATAAAGGCCATTAATAACTTAATTCTATTCTTAATAGCGGTAATAAATTACTCTTTAAAATTAATAAGATGTTAGCGATTTTATAATCCCTTTAGGCGACCTCTACCGCATTA
>Ga0307515_10009163_pt1 | contig 19186 bp, 24 predicted proteins | sample 17_EM_MG_FD_194513 | JGI IMG/M metagenome (GOLD analysis project Ga0307515, IMG submission 194513) | Populus trichocarpa ectomycorrhiza microbial communities from riparian zone in the Pacific Northwest, United States - 17_EM | ecosystem: Host-associated > Plants > Roots > Unclassified | place...
ATATGCATCAGGACTAGGGCTATGCGTCTCATGTCAGGTAGTGCATACGCGTACGCATATGGTAGATTGTACATATACGGTCTTTGTGTCTCTTCTAGATAGATCAATCAGTACACTTTTCAACAGGAAGATCAACACGACTAAAAACTAATCATCAAGTAGACCATTCGAAGAACCCTCTACGTTATGAGAAGGGGAGACCATACTAGAGGAGCTCGGAGGAAGCATGCAAAAGGTTTGGATTGGTGAAACAGGAACAATGGGATATGGTAGTTTTACACGTACCCGCGTCAAACTCAACCAGTGTTCCTAAGAGGCCTGCGAATCAGGCCGGCCTGGCAGCTATTTTACCGCCCCCCCCCTTGGCACCGGCCTTATTTTATGAAGTCAGTATTCCAGTTTCGGAACCTTAAAACGCGATCCGCCAACTGTATCCTTGGATGTAAACAGTTGTCATTTACACAGTGTTCGAGGAAACGGTTAGTAGACCAGAGTGGCATATACAAAAATGAGTTCTAATCTCCATGTCCTTGAATATAGAATTAATACGGCATTCGGATCATCTTGGTCGGCAATACTATTTGTGGAAATTTAAAGAAGGAATTGGGTAGTGAAATCCCAAGCTCTCGTGCGAACGGTTCTGAAATACGTAGGTATACATTTAACATCTAGCAAAGAGATCATCGCGACGAACGACGGATTAGAACCTAAGGCCTGACTCTCTTTTGTGTCGTTGCAATTTGAAGACTTTGCAGATAGAGGTGATCCACATCTAAGATATCCGGGTTTGCGGCGTATATGAGCTCGTTTATTGGAATGGAGAGGTTTTGGGTGATTGTTATGTTCGAATCCGCAGTATGGCCTGCACTACGCTCTCTCCGAACCCGGGTCACTCTATTCCTACGGTGCTCTAGACTGCTATGCACGCCAACTGCCAGTATTAACTACCCATTTCCATCATTCAAAGATGACAAGATTCTGATAGGGCCATTGCAGATAAAGATTTCAAGCGACATAAGTTGCTTTCCCACAATCTCAAATGTTTGGCTCGGCTTGACCGTTTAGATACCACCGGGAGTCCAATGTTTTTGGGTGAGACTACCACAGCCTCATCAAACTAGTGAAATGAACGACTATGTTGTGTTGGATTGTACTCTGTTGCAATCGACTAATTGCTACCCATGTATATCATCCACTTCTCAAGATTGCCAACGATCGAGCTAGCATTTTGTTTAGAGTTTAGAGGGTATGTGGTTTTCGGCTTGCTCCGGGTCGTAAAGATTGTTGATTATTCGGTCCTAACCACTCTACTCTATCCTCTTATGTGCTATTGGAGCATCATATAGTACTGTACTTGTCTTGTTCTTGTCTAGTTATGATATTGGAATTCAAGATGTTTCTTCGTTTTCATAGACAAGCGTACCCAAGATAGCCAATCTTGCCACAACCGGTGGAAACATCTCCGCATACATGCGTACTACTTCACTCAGCCGCCATGCAGCCGGAAGTCAATCGCCGCACCCAAGGCCTATCGGCCTATACGCATGCGACGGTGCGCCACGGATTGTTTTGGGTACCGGTATTTCACATCCCCATTCTTGACAATAGTAGAATTCTAACAGTCAAGAGCCCGAGCCAGCAGTTGTATCAGGGCATGTTCCCACAACCGTGCCAAAGATACCCACTGTCGCTGTTTCACGGTTAATAACCATCAATGCCAGCTTCGGCTCGGTTCTGGTTCATTCACTATGATTCAGCCAACGAAGTATATTATCGCCACGAAACAGACTTTAAAACCACAAGTGAGTGATATCTGGAAACGAATCGAAGGATGGAGGCGGTCCTGATATTCTTAGGAAGCTATTAATGCGTTCACTTAAGTACCTACGTAAGCGTCAAGACAATTTACCAAGTGCCGCAAAAACCTCTCCACCGTCAAGTGCAAGCAAGATATCCCAATAAGTAACATCTCTTTATGCTCTCATACATTCGCCTTATTAACGGTCCCTTGTCCATACCATGGCCATATGTAGAAATCATGACCCCGACCCAATATGTATCATTCAGCTGGCCCGTGCAAGAGCCCCGTTTCAGAAACCCGAGTCGTGGGTATTATCACAGAGTTGAAATCCTACAATTAACGACAGCCGGACCTTCGCCGTTCTAGATCCGGATTCAAATTAATACGCAATAAGCACCTCCCCAGCTGTATACAAAGAGGAGCTCCGCACATCACAGCATCCCTTTAGGTTGTGCATAGGAAGACAAAACTCTAGCATAGTAGTGATATAATAGTCTGGGGGTGATCCCGCACAACAATCAACCTCGAACTCCCATTGCATAAATCATATTTCATCGAATGTTGATATGTTGGGTGCACTGCAAGAACTAAAGTGTGTGCCAGGGACATTCACACGCCGTAGCCATCTTCTTCATCCCATGAGCTGTAAAGGACCCGCATTGGCCCAGGAATACCACGCCTTGTGAAATACCGAGCACAACTTCTCAACCACTCCCTCTTGTCCCCATTAACGAAGTTTAAAGGTTTATCAAGCTACGCAGAGCGGAATATTCACCTATCTATTTCTCTCATTGGCCCCTTGGCTAGAAAAAATGGCTTTTATTCAGGATAACCCCTAGGGAATCATAATAACCCTCTCAGCCGATTTTTATGTAGGATAACTCTTACCAAAATGTTGAACTAAAAAGTGGGTAATATGAAAACAATAGTTTGGAAAATTTTTGGGTATTTAGTGCCTACTTTCTGTCCATTTTGTAAGGGTGTGGTGGTGGTCATACTGCATTGCAATTTAATAACAGCTTGAATGAGTTGTCATACCGGAATTAATGAGTAGTCATGTTAGGGTTAATAACTGACTCATTGTCAGGGTTAATTACTGACTCATTGTCAATTGATCTCTCACAACCCTCAAGCACAACCAAGACAGGAAGATGCCTGAAGAAATCATAGACCCGAAAAATTAACAATTAAGTCTTTAATTCTTGCCTTTTTCGTATGAAAAGGTTATGCTACAAAATATTCTTAACTGGAGAGGGCTACGCTGCATGGGTCCAGAGGGTTAACCTGAACAAAAACCGTAGAAAAAACCAACGGAGTAAAAATTTGCGGTAAGAGCTCGAGGCCAGAGCCTATTTCCTCAACTGCCCACTAAGCAAATAATCTCTAATCTTTACTAATGTCATAGAATATAAAGGGGAATATGTCATTCCTTTTTACAAAAGCACGAGAGGTAACTAAAGAGGTCTCCTTATGACCAGACATCCGTGCCATGCATCACTCAGAATCCTTCATCTAAGTACTATCAACTCAATTGGGGTGTTCCTGAAGTCGTTCTTGCAATTTACCAAACCATTCCAAAGAGGGGCGATACCACCACCGCAGATAACGTGCCCTCTCAACGGGTTGAAATTTCAAAATCTCTCTCATGCTTCCTTCTATACTCGTAACCTCATACTGAAGATGATGATATGGCTGGGCGGAACCAAGAAAGAAAAACAAAAGTGACCCCGACGCGATTTGAACGCGCAACCTTCTGGACTGGAATCAGATGCGCTACCCTTGCGCCACGGAGTCCATTGTTTGTTGTGATGCACTGGTGTTTGGCATACATAAATCAAATTAACACTGAATTCGATGTACAGCTATTTATGCGCTACATGATCAACACCGAAAAGAACCTTCAAGCATAAACTTAATTTCTTACCGCGACTGTGCTGGCAGAATCTAAGAGGCGGTGACCATCATAGGATAGGCCAGGGTTCATTGGTAAAGTTATTAGTCTTCGAGATTGGAGAAGGCTTGCAATTGAACTTGGTACCGGAGTTTTGTGGCGGCTGTGGAGGTCTTCAAGTGTCTTAAGGCTTCATTTTAGCACTTCTGAATGGCATTGATCTTTTTCAGTGCCGAGTTTCATTCCTCTTCCACGTCGCACCCTCCGTCTCTTCTGGTCATCCTCTGCTTCGGCCCAAGGCTAAGTCCACAGTGCAGAGTCCGCCCAGCTATACTTGCTCCAACCGCCCCACCAATACTCACCAAGAACCAGATCCAATTCGCCGGCAGCAACAAAAGCAACCCGTCCCTTCCTCCGTGATCCATTTTGTCTGGCCCGCAGCAACAAAAGCAACCCGTCCCTTCCTCCGTAATCCATTTTGTCTGGCCCGCAGCCTCTACCGACTCGTGGCGTAATGAGCACATAGGGTGAGCCAAGGTCTGTGGCTGGAATGGACGAGGAAGGAAGGATAACACTGATATCACGGCTGTAGACCGTAGCTTACACACTATTAGATAATATCAAAATGTCAAGGACACCTGGTGTTCAGCATCACTGGGAATAGCCCGACAGCTAGACCCTCATACCCATACCAGAAATAACAAGCTCGATCCGAGTCTGCTCTGTATTCGTGATTTGCGCTGTGGTTTGGCAGAAACTCTCCCGCGCTGTCCAGGTGTAGAAACCCATGGGATCTGTCAAGTATTGGAGCCGATATCCCGATTAAAAGCAGGGAGGGTTACTTGGTGGAATGCGGGTGATAGGAACCGTATATCGAAGCTCGGATCCTGAATTTTCTCTTCCGCCGAGTGACACTGAACTAAAACCTGTGGCGTAATGCTGAGCCTTATTATCACCAAGGACAGTGTCAGAATATGAACACCTCTACAGTAAGTCCAAATTACCTCGACCAAATCTCACTAAACAATGACTAGTCTGTCAAATAGTTACCGCAAAAATCTTACCAAGCTTGATAATTGCCACCACCAAAACAAAACAAAAAGGTAATGACAGGAGTGGGACTTGAACCCACGCTCAGTTTCCCGAACCAGGAGATCGTGTTAAGACTAAACCTTAACCTGGCGCCATAACCAACTCGGCCATCCTGCCTTTGATATTTAGCTTACTGTGTTTGACATACTTGGGACCTTATGTAACGGCCTTCGACGGAGAAGTGGAGAAGTACCGGTCCGAGGCTCTAGTGGGAAGAAAATCACGGTAGCGGTCCCACTTTGGAACTGAATACCTGCGTAGTACATGTCGATTCGCCTCATTGGTCTGACTTTTTCGAAATTTGACTAGCAATTCCTGATAAGATATCTGACCTAAGAATCGTGACAGAGTGTTAGAAATTGTTGAGGGTCAATAATAATGGTAGAAAATCGGCAGTGTCTGGTCAAAAGACGCATTTGGCCTCCGAGAGCAGTGGGATCGGCAAGCGGCAGTCCATGATACGGGTACTTCCGCGAGACAGAAGCTGCGGGCCGGTGGTACTGTTGACAAGCTGTCACCGCCTTACGCTTCACCGGGACCGTATGCTCGGATGCCAAGTTTAAACGAACCGTTGAGCCGCAGGTACAGTGTAACCCAGAATCGCACACATCTATGTGGGGAAGATCAGCCCCAACATTTCCGACGATTGTCTCAAGGCCACAACATTGGGCGTTGTCGCAGAAACATGTTCAGCGCGAGGACGATATCGCTGTATTCGATTGTACTCTATCTCTCGAAACGTTTATCGTCACGATCCAGATCTATGTCTGTTCCCGGCGTCGCACCAGAATTGCCGAAGATACGAGGGGCGCGCTACTGCACGATAGAGCGGGCTGCCCGAGTTCAACGCTTTCCCAACCACTTCTCCGGCAGAGATGGAAAGAAGGAAAGACTCTTGAACATCCGAAGCCGCGATGGCGATACCTGTACATACTGGTATTGCCGATTGCCGAGGTTAATTGTGAGAAACCTGAGCACAGAGCAACGCGCACGTGAGCGTTGCGTCGGCATTTTGAGCTGCTAACTCTAATGTTGCACCTCAACACCTCAACAGATGGATGCAGGTCCCCGTCACCCCCCACGACGACTATCTCTCGCAATGCCCGCAGAGGGAGATAATTGACAGTGGATAGAGAGCTGGAGATATAGAGAAACATTGCGTGCTTTCACACCGAGATAGATAATTCCAGCGAAAAGGCCGGCATAATTTACGCCATCGTCTGTCGGCAGGCTAGGCAGGGATCTCGCCTTGACGCTTGGCGGTCCCTGGTTTTGTTGGGGTTGGGTAGCACTAACCTAAAATCTCCAAATATGCGCCCAACGGAAAATAAAATTATTTCCCCAGTTTATCTCTCCCCTTTCCTTTCGTTCCGTCTTCCTCCTCCTCGTCGCTCCCAGACACCCAATTCCTCCTCCATATATCCTCCTCCTCCCCTTCCTCTGCCGAACACCTCAAACAACAGCAATAATGGCGACCAAACTCTTCAGTCTAAGCAGCATCCACCTCTCGCTCCCACCCTCCCCGTTCACGCCCGCCCTCGCCGCCGGCAAACCCTCCCTCATCGTCCCTCAGCGCGTCCTGATCCCTTCTAACGTCTACACGGCACTCCTCGATGTCCGCGTTCCTCTCACCATCGCAACGGTGTACGCAATCTCTGCACACCTCGCAAACCACTACTCTACCGGCAAGCCCTACCGGATCGCGAACACGCGCGCCTTCAAGATCTTCGTCGTCCTCCACAACGTCTTCCTCGCCGTATACTCGGCATGGACGTTCCTGGGGATGGTCCGAGGCATGCACAATGCCCTCGACAAATCGAGTCTTCAGAACGTTGTCGGGAGCCTGTGTAAGATCCGGACTGAGACAAGAGTCCCATTGATGGGAAATGGGACTGCTATAGCGGATATGGGGTATGAAGGTGCGATTAAGATTGAGGGGTTGTGGGAGGAGGCGTTGGCGTGGTACGGATGGTGGTTTTATCTTAGCAAGTTCTATGAGGTTATTGATACCGCTGTTATCATTCTCAAGGGCCGCAAGAGTTCGCTGCTGCAGACGTACCACCATGCTGGTGCTATGATCTGCATGTGGGCTGGCATCCGGTTTGTCTCCTCCATTACACTACTACTCAATATCCGCTAATAAGAAGTAGCTACATGGCTCCCCCGATCTGGATCTTCTGCATCTTCAACTCCCTCATCCACGCGCTAATGTACACCTACTACACGTTGTCGGCGCTCCACATCCGCGTTCCGGGTCTGCTGAAGCAGTCCCTCACCACGCTCCAGATCACGCAGTTCATCATTGGCGGGTCCTTTGCCGCACTGCACCTCTTTGTCAACCTCGACAAACAAACCCCCTGTCTGTCCAACGACGGAGAGATCTTTGCGACCATCACGAACTGTGTCTACCTCGCCCCATTGACGTATCTGTTCGTTGCGTTCTTTGTGGAGAGCTACACGAAGAAGGGGAAGAGCACTCCGGCGAAGAAGTTGCAGTAGATGTGCACACGATACCAAGGATGACTGAGACGTATAAAAAGCGTGAGGAGGATGCGGATGGGAATGTGGGTTTGCTTTGTTTGGGAGGTGTTAATAGTTTTTGTGCGATTTTTTGCGGGGTTTTTTTTGTTTCAAAACTTTCGGATGTACATATTTTTTTTTCTTTCTGTCGGGATGGATACGATATGAGGGGTTGTAGATTATAGATTGCTGATTTGGCGGAGGCATGAATGGGATGGGTACATATCATCTATTGCAACGTGCGATTGTGAGTGAGCGGCAGCGTCATGAAACCGGAGTCAACGTCATAACGAAACACTAGCTCCCTCCTGTCTTCAGTACCAATATCTCAACCCCACACCCAACCGCCCAGAAGTGAGACGGTTTCTTTTGTTAGGGGTTTGATGGGCTCGCGACTTTGCTTTTGTTTCATTGTGTTACAGGAGAAGCGAGGAGGAAATATGCTAGGTATATGCAACCGGCCGAATGCATTATGATTACAAACAAACAAACGAGGAGGAAATATGCTAGGTATATGCCATAGCCGCAACCGGCCGAATGCATTATGATTACAAACAAACAAACTACCCAGAAGTGATTCTTCCTAACAGTGCGGCGAACGGCGGTAAAGGCAAACTCGCCCTGCTCAACAAAGTCCAAGCAAGCAAACTTCCACTGCCAGAACGAACTACCACAGCGAGATCTCATGCGGGGATGGGCAGGAGGTCCCACATAGACTCCCCAGGACGAGTATGGGACACCGATGGCGGTTACGGGTCAGTTAAGGACAGCATAGAAGAGAGCACCATAGGCTAGGGTCGACCGTGACATATTGGCTGGAGATGCGTGAAGGCTAAACTACCTGGGAACCTATGAATTAACAGTTTCTGGCAATCGCCGATGCAATCAAGGAAGCAGATCTTGAAGAACTATTGCTATTGTTACTTCTATGTACATACATCCTAACAACAACAGCCGGATTCCGCAAACGGGAGGTCACTCCAATCAGGACCCCCATCCCTGAGGATCTGGAAAGCTTTAAGTTAGAGTTTTATACCATACTCGGACGTTGAACGCATTCCGTTTCGTCTGGTGAGCGTCCCCGGAGTGTTGAGATGTGTCTTTGGTGGCGTGGAGGCATGATTCCTTGGATTCGGGCTTCTTGAAGATGGGGTGGACAGAGCTGGGTGTGGTTGGCTTGTGGGTTTGGGGAGCTGGAGAGCTGGATATGAGGGTGGGTGTAGACGGTGGGGTGTGAGTATGTTCCGGGTTCTTGCATTGATCTTAGATTTGCTCCGCGGTGGGGAAAATAGTGCGAGGACCGTCAGTATAATGATAGCTGGTATGAGTGCGGAGTTATGATTCTTTACCGCTGTTTGTTTGTTTGTAATCATTTGCATTCGGCCGCGTAGCGGCCATGGCATATTAAGAACAGGACCCCCACCAAACCCTATAGCCGTTTCCACACAAATTAAAACTCTAAAGACCCAGGAATCTGACAAAACCCGAAGCCCCGAAATTAAAACCCACACGACAAAGTCACAGCCAAAGCCCAGCAAAAATCCCACAATCTCCCCCATAACTCTTTACCGCTGTGCGTGATGCATGACATGAAATTGACGTATCCCAGCCGATATGTACATACGAGGTCTGAGACGAGCGACGAATTTGTCTTTAAATACCGTACAGACGTGGTTTGTTTGTTTGTAATCATATTGCATTCGGCCGCTGGCGGCCATGGCATATCCCGTACATATTTCCTCCCCGCTTCTTCCGTAACGTAAAGAAACAAAAGCAAAGTCGCAAGTCCTCTTCCCCTCTAACAAAAGAAACCGCCAGTACAGACGTGGTACGTACGAACCTTGACGCTTGGTACAATAATCCCTTTCTGACAGTTTTGATAATTTCAGTTGGGACTTTTTGACTTCCTTCTGAATGGTCATAACGATTTTGTCCTCCCGGACGTCTGCCTCGATTTACCTCAAAGCCTCTGGTAGTATATAACCTCCACCCGTCCGCAGAGTCGGGGTTTTTCCTAAAACCTGTCAAGTCTGCTCATTAATCTGTTGTCTTTAACCCAGAGAGGTTCGAACAGTCCGATTAGAATCGATGGGTTAGGGGTACCATTTATTTCATATCTATGACTACTTTAGTTTGTTGACCGCCATCGAAGTGCACGGGTTGTCACTTGCTTTACACCTATCCATAAATAAGATAATTCTCTCCCTTTTGTGTAGTGTCTTTACGTGCTGATCACTCACTTTAGAAATACCACTTGCATGGCCAACAGGTGTTGTGTAGAATGTGGTGAGCACACTGAAGACAACATTTGGAGGTACTGAATTGCCAGCTTTCTAGGTGGACACTCAAAGAAAGCACTGAAAGGCCTGAAAAAGAGGTTAAACATCGAAGCGAATTGGATCCTGGATGTTATCTAAGTTCGAACGCGCAGCCTATATACGTACAGAATGCCGAACCTTTTAATAATCCTCCCTCTTCAGCACAACCTAAAACATCATGATCATCAACAACCGTCACATGCTCACCATTCCTAATTGCATGAATAAACCCATTTGATGACTGAAAGCATTCTTATCAATAACAACATCGGACCGGCCACTAAGCGAAGAAACAGCATCATCGACGAAAACAGCGTCATAAGCATTAACATAATGGATTCCAGCAGTTTCTGGCATCTGCAAACCACCCAACTTTTCTAAACGATTTGACTTTCGTAAACGATTCGACTTGTTGGAATGAGATTTGGCCTGGTGGCTTCGGTAGCGTTCGGGGGTTTACAGCCCCCATCGGCCTAAGGCTGCGGGCATGAAGCCAGTGGCTTGCGGCCCCCCACTGCCTCGGCTGCCCCCATGCCGAGGAGGAGGCCTAGCCTCGGCACTAATGCTTAGCATCGGGTTCCGGTTGACATACTCGGCTTCGCCGAGTATGATCTTTTCCTTGTATATAAACCTGCCATTCTCTCTCTCTTTGGATCGATAGACAATTGAGCTTCTTCGTTCTTTCTCTTTTGATCTCAACATGACTTTTCAGAACAACTCATCAACGCCCTACGAAGCAGGTTTCTTTGCTGGATGCATTTCCGCCATTGGAGCCCACTTCTCCTCTTCGAAAAATCTGAACTTCTTTCGGGCAAAGATATCGCTACTCCCGGAGCCCTTTGGGGAGCCTATGTTTCTAACAGGGGCGGGTGGCTGCACTCGGACGGTGGGCTGCAAGAAGCTTCACGGAGGGTTGCTTCGTACTAATGGCCTTAACCTTCCACTTTTTGTAATTGATGTAGCCGTGATCCAAAAGTTGCAGGATGTAAATAAAAGCACTGGTCCTGATGTATGTGCATCTCCTGACAGGGGAGTCATGGAACTTGGAAATGAGATCTAGAACAGTTCCGTCAATGTTTAACACTGGCCCGCCACTGAACCCTTCCCAAATCGGCGTATCAATGTGTTGTTTGAGTTTCTCTGGCTGCCCAGGAAGCACACGATCAGTATAAACCGTTGGTGAATCGCAAAGCAAGTGCAATGTGTACGCCTTTGAATACGGCAGCGGATCTCGGACATTTCGGAACTGGGTTTTGGTTGACTTCAAAATTGCGATGTCAACATATGGGTCAATGGATGATACTGAGTTCTTTTTCTCGCTGGCCATCTGGATCCGAAAGCCACACTCCCATGAGGATCCTCTTCTCCTTGAGTTCAGGAAATGGCCCAATATTGTGCTTTGCAGTAAGTAGGTACTGTCTGCCGAAGGCAAATACTGTTCCACAGTCTAAACCAACCATCAAACTATTGTAAGATCACATAAGCCACAAAGAAGGGATCACGTACAGAACGGCATCTCTTCCTGCTCTTCCGGCTCTTGTCCCTCGATCTTGAAAAACGCCACGATGTGCCTGACGGCGGCCGACTTCCCCGATGCATCACCGAAACAGGCGAGCTTTGTAATTGTCTTTTCGTGCATGCTGGTCATTCGATCAAAGTCGCTCACCGAACATGGAGCCTACACCTCGATCTCTACAACACACTTACTCCGGGTAGATGCAAAATATTCTGACAGGTTATCCGGCTCGGTTTCAGCCATGATCAAAGCTAGTAGAGAGAGAAAAAGACTTGAGTAATTGGGGTTTGAGGGTGGAGGCGGGCAGACGTTTAAGATACTGTGAAGGCAAAGAAAGAGACGTCAACTAGAGTTTTAACACAAAACAGGCACCAAACTACCCGAAAGCTGGCATAGTTGATGATGACAATGGGTGTAGCGAAATCACACAACAAAAGAAGCGCTCGGCAGAGCGTGGGTGAGGGAGGTCTTCGTTGTGCAGGCGATGGGGTAGGGGACAAAAGGTAAGGTTATCAGAGGATATGCATAGGGTCGAGATAACTAAGTGCAATGTAAGCGAGAAACCTTATGCAGACTATAGATTCTGTGTTCTCTTCGTCTGTAGCTCTCTACCAACATCTCTCTCTCTCCACTAGGTTCTACATTCTGACAAATACGACCCTCACATCTGCCTCATCAACTCCCTATGGTACAAGTAATCTGTTGTTTACAGACTTTAAAACTGTATAATATCAAATGTATATAGACGTGGTCCTGCACCACGCCTGTCCTCAAGAAGCACCCCATTGGTTCGTTGGAAGTATTTACCTACCCTCTTGAAATCCAAACTTTCGAGCACTATTAAGTTCACAAGTTTTGTTCCAATTACAAAATATCTTATACACAAATGTGCATAAGTATGCACTCTTTCACCTCCCGGTCTCTAATTTACGATATTTCTAATATAGAGTTAGCGGTTATAGAAAACAGCATTTTTGGTGTTTTTGTATGGCTACATTATAATTATTAGCGAGATCAGAAACCAGACACCGGGAGGTAAATGAGGGCTCATTTATGCATACTTCATTGTGATCGAAGCAAAACTAATCGACTTGGCTGGACTTGAAGTAGCCAGGCTGTATGCTTTTTACTCAATCCCCGGAGGTTGTATAGACTTACCAGAAGTTGAAGAGATAAATCCACTGGCTACAGATGGACTCACCGGTATGGTGGGCAAATCAGTTTCTGATCACTCCGGATAGGAAGCATGCTTTGGAGAAGTGTGGAGTATACATGGAAGTGACTTGAAACGAACATGGGAGTAATCCAAAATGGATGAAGAGGATAAGAACATTAAACAGGCTTAATAGTGTGGTGATTTCTCACCTCTACTGGCATGGAGTGTGCTTGGGAGAACAGTAAGCACACTAGAGAGTACTGAAAGTGCATTTAGAAAACGCACTTTAGAGGTGCACTTGGGGATGGGGGATCGTGTGGCTCTTGATTTACGGCTCTGGCTCGGACAGTCTAACCAGGCACACCTCAACTTCTACTGAAGGTCGCGATGCTGCCTCCTGAACATCGTATCATAAATCCGCTAGTGTCCTCTACGAGGTCCACTAATCAATCGACAGTTGGTTCCAAGTTTATCGCCGATAAAGGAAACTTGGCAGGCAAACTAAGTGTTGTTACGAATAGGTGTTATGCAAGACAATCATTCCAGGGGCTGCATCGCTGCCTTGTATTCGCATTGCAATCTACTAGTACCTTTAACCACATGCTAAGAGAGAGCCCCAAATAGCAGAAGCTATGGATAGAAGACCCAATCATCTCTACTATCGATATCTCCAAACCAAATGACAACTATTCAAATTTGAGAATGCTGTTGATGACTTCACTGAAGTTTGGAAGAAAAAAAGGAAGGATGAAATCCGTAGTGCCAGGCAGTGCGTCCAGTTATGCCGTCGTCTGCAATTCCATGGTGAAGAGCAGACAGAAAATAATATGGAGATTGGTGACGATGTGCAGGTGGAGAAGGAAGAAAGGAGGAGAGGGAAGAGAGGGAGAAAGAGGAGAAGGACGCAGAGGAGGCGGAGAATGTAGGGTGGGGATCAGAATTAGAAAATGACCGTAATGGTAAGAATACATTAGACAGCTTGGTGCAAATGGACTGCGGCTTAGAGGAGGACATTTAGAAATAGAGTTTGGGATCAGATTTGCAGGTTGTAAATTTGATCACTTGCTGCAAGTGGGCTGCAGCTTGGATGCTGGTATTTACATTCAGATTAGAAACCTTATTTAATATAGATTTTGAGCAATGTTGTGCAGACTATATCCCACAGTGCAAATGCAAATCTACTTACATTACGGGGTGACCTATGCATGATACATATGCAATTCTTGACAAGGTACTAACAATGTGTACAGTGAATACTGCATCTTATCATGAGGCACAATGAACTCTGTGTTATTTGAATGAAGTGCTGTCAGTATGTTTCCACAGTGCAGTGTTGCGTCTCTAAGGAAAACTGTGTCCATATGTGTAAACACAACGTATACGGTCATAATTCCATGTTTGCAGGGTCAGACTCCCTCCTACCCAAAGAGGGTGTGTTTCAAACGTGTGAAACGCCACTAACCTACGTATGCCCGGGGTGCGACCTGGTTTTTTTCCGGATGCAGTGATTCAGTGCTCACGCCTGCAGCAGTCATTCTGGACTCCAGATAGCAACGACTCTCAGTGAGGCTAGCAAACACGTGAGAAGGGACCACGCTGACGGAGCTACATGACTACCCCACGTCTAGCGCACCGATATGTAGAGAAGTCAAGGCAGAGCATTATGAACGTGGTTGGATGGCAGATACCATGTGTTGGCCAGACCCAGGAGAAGAACTGGCGATCAAGACCATTATACTGGACAAAGACTTCGCAGCTAAGAGAACTACCAAGCGATGGGTGAGAGACATGGAAGACAACGTCGGATCCGATGTCTAGATGTGGTGGATGGATGGCTTTCGAACCGACGACGGGACCGTGGGAGCCCCAGCGGTGTGTTCACACAGAGACAACGGGTGGAGGGAGTTCCATAGCTACCTAGGAACGGGACGGATGCAGGCGTTCAAAGCAGAGCTATGGGCAATTGGAAATGCACTTCGGAATTCCGCTAAGAGAGCAGAGGTACTGCTGGCGAACGGAATCACGACATTAGCGATCTTCAGTGTCTCACAGGCAGCCATCAGATGGATGGTGCACTTGGACCCAGGTCCAGGGCAGCAGCTAGGGAGATCAATCAACGAGGATGCTAAGGCCCTCCGCGACCACTGCGTTGCAGTCGAGATTTACTGGGTCCCTGAGCACTCAAGGATTCCCAAGAGCAAAGAGGCCGACCACCAGACAAACAAAGTACGAGAAAGCCGAGGATAAACAGTACGCAAGCAAATATACACTTCGGCTGCGAATAGAGCTAGATGGACCTTAGAAGGAAGGATGGCGGCGAAGGCTTAGTGGGAGGCCAACAAGTGCTGCAATCACTTCGGTTGCAGACTGAAGGGCAAAGCCAGAAGCAAGAGACCCATCCCAATGACAAGTTTGAAGTTATTGAGAGCCAGGTTCTACAAACTGAAGAGTGGGCATGCGTCCAGGAGAACTTACCTGAAACGATTCGGACACCGCGAGGACGATAAGTGTTAGTGGTGGGGAGGAACGACAGCCCAGATGCAGCAGCATCGCTTCCTCTATTGCAGCCGGTGGAAAGCCGAACAGCAGGAGCTTTGGAAAGAGGTGTGGAAGGCAATGGGCTGGAAAGCGAGCAGATGTCGGCATGGGCAGATATCCGAGCTGTGTTCCATGGAGACATGTGACCAGGGAGTGATGGACTTGCTTGTGGCCCCTGACATTGGAATGTTCCCGCCCACATGAGGGTGATATGAAGGCGGTGTAATGGCGGCCAATCATTTTGCTTAGTCGAGCTGATAGCCAGGTAAGTGAGTGGAGGTGCAGAGTGGAGGTGTGGAGGGCGGCAGTCTCTCTTTTCTCTCTTTTCATTTGTCTTGCAGGGTATAGAGGTGGTCAATTTTTCTTTTGTTTATAAGGAGACTAAGGGTAGTGGTGGTGCTCCACCATCTAGCCGGCTCGCCTGGAGGCAGAGGGGATATGGCCTCTGTCATACTCTAGTTAGAGTGAATACAGTATGAATATAACAAACAAAAATACGAGAATACGTGCGATCTTCCTAAACTCGGCAACCCCCGGGAAAGGTATAGTACATACCCCAGTAACTGAAAGCAAAAGGTTTGTGTAGTTCCTGCCCTCTCAATTGTGCACGTCTGCATTTTAGCCATTATATCCACCGAGCATTCTCACCAGAACTATTATTACTGCTAATATCAGGTCTAGGTTGACCCAAAAGTCACACTAGCAGTCCAGACCAGACATACATTAAGGAATGAATGGCCTTTGTTGATAAAGTGAGCAATGAGTGTTGCATCAAATAGACGGCCGCTTCAATTCATGCTTCCGACCTCCGGTTGCACTTTTACCTCCCTCTCGTCTACTCTTCCGGGGTTGTATACTCCAGACAACACACTGAAATCCACATGCAGGATAGTGTTGGGAATGACAACGATGACGGTAACGCGACAGAAGCTATTCGAATGCGTACAGGATGGACTTTAGAGACTGTGGGGGAGACGTCGCCTAGATGCACAACAAGAAGCCTATTGTGAGTACCTCGGAAGTACTGCAAATAGAAAGCACTGTATAGATAATCCAGGACAGAGGCCTTCAGAGTAGACATTTGCGACACGAAGATCAACCCTGACACCGACAGCACTGAGTCCGAATTGTCCACCTTGCCAAATCTAGTCTCAGGGAATCCCAGTTGAGCTCCCGGCGCTATGTACAATACAAGTTACGGTGGCGGCTTCGCCGCCCTTTGGAGGTACCGAGATAGATCATTCCAGGAATACCTTACCCCTGGCTGTCAAGTGCTTGGAGGGTACAAAAAGTTGGGCACACTTCCAGATATGATATCAAGTCCTGGCAGCCATTTCGCTGTGCTAGATCATGTAAAGATAATCTAATGACATCTATGACTTGATTTGTGTGAAGGAAAAAAGTTGAATGCACCACCTGGTCTCTCTACCAAATACCACATATATGGTGCCATACCACCCTCCACATCAATGACTGTCTGTATCCAGGTGAATAGTCTACTAAATAGACCATCCAGCCACTCTGTTGGTTGTTTCTGTTGAGGGACATTATGGTGCAGAAGAGGAATGGAGAAAGGAATCGAGACCACAGGAGCAAAAGGTGTGAGGCTCTATGACTTACTCGACTGCCAGTGATATACCCTAGGATATTTAGTCGTGACTCAGTGGATGTAGAAGGTTGAAGGCCTATCTTCAACATTTCACCACAGTGTTTGAAACGGGCCGGGCCGGGCCGGCCCTGACAGCTTTAGGCCCAGCCTTTGGGCTTTGGACAAAGTCTGGCCGGCCGTCCTTAGCGCGGGCTTTGTGAGTGGTTGTGATTGTGGCAATTTCACGTAATCCTAATAAGCGAGCCAATCATTTTGCTTGCGTCAATGTCTTGGTTGGATGCAAGCAAATTGATTGGTCGAGGCGCAAGCCCATTGCCACTTTATGAGTTCTTCTGCACCATAGTGATACTTTAACCACTCATTTCACCTTTGCACCACTTACGCTAAAAAAAAGCTTTGTCTAACACCTACCCCAAGAAAGCCCACACGGCCCGGTGGCTTTGTGGGCTTTTAGATTACTGGCCCGGCCCGTTTCGAACACTGTTTCACCATACATCTTGCAGCGTTGTAAGGGAAATCTGGTGGGAGCAGCTCAAGCTCAAGAAGCATAAGAATATGGTAACAGGATTTGACAGAACATACAGCCTGGAGGAACCACACATACTGCATAGATCAACAAAACTCAACATTAGTACATGTAACCAAGAGCTGGAACGAATAAAGTGCGTATTTCATTGTGTGGTAAAATGATACATCAGCATCAGTACAAATTGACCATAGCCTGCACTATGTGTACCTGTGTACATGCACAATTCATAGCAACCATCCTGTGGACCTCTGCACAATGTGCAGTCTATCGTCATCTACAGTCCATTCAGTGAAACTATATAAGTCTGGTGGCCAGAGATGGAGGTATACCTGTGTTAACTACAAGGCTGTTATAGCAGTATGGAATCCACTGGAGAGCCTGCTGGCATTTGAGCACCTTATCAGAGCCTAGTCTGAAGCCAGTTTGATGTTCTGCTTGTAAGCCTATTTTATAGCCTCCTTCAGAGCCTGCTTGATGACTGCATAACAGCGCAATGCTTAAGGGCTATAGCTGAGAAATCCAAACATGGTGAGAAGTTGAGTTTTCCTCACGATGCATTTGGCTGATGAAAATCTATGAGTTGTTGGAAGGTTTTACACAAATGTTGACAAACTGAATCTACTTGATTGAGTGCTTCTGGTACTATATTCACTATCACCAACACTATCATCATCGCTATTATCACCATGGCCATCATACCATTGACATTATCACTATCAGCCCTGGACTGAATGTGCACACATACACCTAAAATCTGTAGGCTGCAGGCAGCAGATTTTGCTAGAACATCTGAGTCCTAAAATTAAATTTTCTACTTTTCTGCTGAATCTAAAATTGTGATTATCAATACCATAACTATGAGGCATTGCAAGATCTCATTGTGGTGGATACAATGAAAATATGGTTCACACTTTAATATTGATTGACATTATAATTTCTGCTACGATATGCCCCCCACTACCCACTACACATGATCTGCCTCCTGGTGCCTGGTGGCAGCAACTCTTTAAGTCTCTCAATTAAATACCCAGAAGCATATATGGGAGCATATAGTCAGGTGAAATTGGGAGTGTCTTGCCTCTTGAGAGTAAACTTGGAAGCATAGAGCCAAGTAGGTTGGGACAGTATCATGTCATGCAATTGGGAACATACATGAAAGCATGCTTGGAAGTATGATTGAGAGCATCTTGAGAGCCTACATAAGAGTATATATGGCTTCAAGTATATCATCATGTGCAATTAGGAGCATTGTTGAAAGCATGCTCAGAAGTGTACTTGAGAATATCTTTGGAGGTATACGTGGGAACATACTTGGAGTGTACTTTGACCCTTCTTGAGAGCTTACCTGGAAGCATAGAGTCAAGCAGGTTTGGAATGTGTGATTGAGTGGAATTGGAAGCATACTTGAGATCGTACTCAGGTGTGTACTTAAGAACATCTTGAGAGTCTACTTGGAAGCATGCAATAACGTGTATTCGGCTGTATCGTTGAATGCAGCAAAATGTATAGTATTTAGCAAACAAAATTGTATGCATATCATAGTAATGCACTCAACATGCAGGTTAATAGGAGCTCTTACTACCATCCATCAAATATATAATGTCATTTTTTTCGGTGTACCTATCTACTTCTGAGTCTTCTAAATATATTTACTTGCAATCACCTAGTCCACCTCGATTATCCCTGTACACCACCATACCCCTACTGGTGTTCCGTGCCGATATAAGCAGTGGAGATAAGATATGGACGTTTCCACCACCCTGTTTAGACTCAACTCCATCTTCTACAGTATACCCACTGTACAGGTTCCATGCCCACTAGTATATCTCTCCAAGTCTCTGTAAGTTGGTACTATTTCTATGGCCAGAGCAATTATTGTCAGTTGAAAAGAAGCTTTCTGTACAGCTATTTGAATTATTTGAAATCCAATAATGTCACCAAGTTTTGCTCTGATCACAACATGTTCTAGGGATGAAACATCCATCAATAGGTTGTACTTCACTTCCCAGTTGCCAATTTACTCCATTGTAAATTCTCCGCATACTACTTTCAAAAAACATTACAATCAAGGTATTAATTCACAACTACTCACCCAATATTAAAAATATCGTGAATGTCAACCTGGGATGTGAAAGCAGGTAGAGTTATATACATTTCATATATATCACACTTTGTTGTCAGAGTGCAACTTGCAGACTTAAATTGGTGGGTTGTTT
>Ga0307515_10009164_pt1 | contig 19185 bp, 3 predicted proteins | sample 17_EM_MG_FD_194513 | JGI IMG/M metagenome (GOLD analysis project Ga0307515, IMG submission 194513) | Populus trichocarpa ectomycorrhiza microbial communities from riparian zone in the Pacific Northwest, United States - 17_EM | ecosystem: Host-associated > Plants > Roots > Unclassified | place...
ATTTTTTTTCTCTCTTTTCTTTTTCTTCTTCTTAAAATCTGAGCTGACCATTCTAAATTTCAGAGTTGTCTTCTTATTTTATTATCATTTTAAATTTGATCATTATTCTTTTTATTACTATTTTTTTTGGATCCTTCTCTAAAATTTCAAATCATTTTCAATTTCATCCTTTAATAAAAAGTTGCATGTTGTCCTCTTATTTTATTTTTCAATTTCAAATTTGGTCTTCATTCTTTTAGTTGTTATTTTTAGTTTTGTATCTGTTTGTGAAATTGATTTTTTTGTTCAATTTTATCATTTAATCCAAAAATGAAAATGTTCTCTCATTTGTTTTTATTTTTAATTCAGTCTTCATTCTTTTGATTAGTGTTTTTTTCGCTTTAGATCCTTTTGAAATTTGATTTTTTTATTTCATCTTTGACACGGAGTTGGTTAGGAATTTGGCTCTGTGTTTTTTTTGTCATGGGAGATTTTATGTTTCATGACTCGAGTCATAGATTTGAAAACTTAACCATAGTTAACATTGTTCTTTCTTTTTAGGGTTTATTTGTTTACACTGATTTTCTTTGAAATTTCATCATTTCACGTTAGTTTTTTTAATTGGGCTTCATGATTTTCTTCAATTTCCTTTCTATTCAGTAATCCTGATATCATCACCTGGATCGCGAGTTTAACGGGTTAACCTAAGTTGACTCGAGTCTTTTATTGGGTTTTTTTTTAATTTAATATTTTTTACTTTCATCATTCGACAATAGGTTGTTTTAAAATTGAACTCCATAATTTTTCCTTATATTGAGTTATCTCATTCAAATGATTCAGGCCACGAAGTTTCGTAGGCATACTCGATTTGCTGGTGTGTGTTTTTTTTTTTGTTACCTTTGGTTAGTTGAGAATTAGATTTCACCCTTTGTTTTGTTTGCTTTTTCTTGAATTATCTTAGTCTTAGAAACATGGTTGCAGATTTGACATACTTGTTTATGTTGACTCGAGTCTTCTTTTTTTTTCTAATTTTAATTTTTTATATTGAGTTGACTTGAAATTAAACTTTGTTGCTTTTTCCTTTTCGTTGGTGTTCTCATGGGTCAATTCAATCTATTTATTTTTATTGCTTGTTCTTTTATCATTTAATTAAATAATAAAATTTTATTTGACTTAATTGGATCTATAATCCAAGTTATTGATTTTTTTATATGCATCACCCAAATATTTTTTATATTAAAAAAATTAATTAGTCCCATGGTATATAGCATGAGGCTTCAAATCTAGTCTCACAACTATTTTTACCATGTGGTGGCCCAAATCAAGTGATAGCGTGAAACTCAAGATTGAATCAAGTCCTTGCGTTATTACATGATCAAAGAACACAACAGCTTGGTGTTCTCGTTGCATGATAATTACATTTCTGCATCGGTTTTTCTATATAGCCGCATCAAAATTCCATTTCATAACTCATCAGAAGCAGCCAGGCCATGCAATACCTTATGGCATCTTAATTCGAGTTTCGTTCGGACAGCAAATGATCCACTTCCTAGAATCCTCGGCATCATCATCTTACAAGTGGTATGAGCAAGTATTCGGCATAAAATAGCTGCCAGAGGAACAGGCAAATGTTAAAAAGAAATTAGTTTTAAGAAACGGAATAATCACCATGTAACGGTGTAAAGCTTGTGTTACTGTCTGCTAATTCACTCTTAATACTGATTAATGACCGGGAATGATCTATGATCAGCACCAAGGCCTGTAGGATCTCTAAAATGGACCAGCCTAAACAAGCTCTCCATGTGGACCAGAGTGGCCACCATTTCTTTTAATTATCTTGCAGCACTTCTCTAAGAAGTCTATACATGCAACAATCCTATAAGAAAAAATAAAGGAATGGAAAAGAGAGAATATCAACACGATAGAATTCTGATTTCCAGATTTGTATGCAAACTCAAACTCAATCTAGTCAGGAAGCAATGAAGGAGCATATTCATCAGATTTTGAATTCAAACTTACTATCCAGCAAAATAACTGAACAAGAATAAACAGTCCGATTACTTATCATCTAGAGTGTTTGAGATGCTTTTCAAAAGTAATTTTGGATTGAAAAAACATCTAATTAATGTTTTTTTTTTTGTTTTATGATGATTATGATTATGAAAATCATCTAATATTTTATTTTATTTTGATGTATTTTCTAGTAAAAAGTTATTTTGAAAAGCACCATTCACTATAATTTCAAATATACATACATAAAGATTGAATTATTTAAAAAAGATGAATGGAATTGATAAATGATTGGTGAAAATATGACTACTGCATGAAACTCAAGATGGTAATAAGAAAATATTACAGAAATCATGCATTGAGAAGCATTGCATGCTAAATAAAGTAATAAACAGGTTATCTATTCACTGATTTACTTGGAGTGAAATTTACTGGTTTTATTTAGTCGTCTATTTTCTTGCATTCTTCCTGCAATGTTGAAGTCACAAGCTATGATGGTAGATGGTTACCTTCCAAATAAACATATAGCAGGAAATTATTGAAGCTTTGCTCTTCAGATCAACAGATTTGGCATGGTTCCACAGCATTGAAGCCAAGATGGCATGACCCAATACCTGGCCAAACGCAATGCGTGTTAGAATCAAAACACGAGAAACAGTAAAATTAAATTAGAAAAACGTCTCAGGAAACTACATCATCCTTTTTATGAACCTATAAATAATATGCAGACATCCAGCCAACATCCCATTTGAAGGTTTCAGACCTTTCATTAGATGAGATGCCCCTCGTTCCCATGCAAGCTTATGATAAAATGTAAACCAAGTCTCCTTGTTAATCCACAGTTGGTAATAATTCATGCCGGACCAACTGTTTCTAAAAGCTTCAAATTTTGCCATTTTGTAAAGGAAGCCATCAGCAAAGGAAATTCAAAATAACCATGCAGAGTTTCAGAACTCACATGGAAAGCCAGTTATAACCAGGATTTATGCTTAACAATAAAGATTTATATAATCATTTCAGCCGACTTGGGGAAACATGTGTCCCAACACATAGTCATTTTTTCTCCCCTTAAAAAACAATACAAGGAAGGAAGCTATATCACTGAACGCACTCCAGAAGAAGGGAAATCTATACATGCTAACATTCGTCAGTTGCATACATTAAGAAGCAAGAACGCTACCGTGATACATTTGCTCCAATTGTAGGAAGTTGCTGCTCCGACCAGAATGGCAACAGCATAAGCAATTTCAAGTAATGAAATACATGTCCAAAATACCTGAGCTAAGTAAATCAGGCATGGCCAAGAGACATCAGTAAAAACAAAGGTTACTAGCTAGGAGTTCTCCATTTGGAAAATGTATAATATGTTCTAAACTGACCCATTTTTGTCCCAAACGCACTGTACAGGACTGGATTCCAAAAATCTTATCTCCTTCGATATCAGGTATATCCTCCTGCATGTACAATTTGTTCACAGCAACACATTTATCGGCAAACCTAGTGCAAAATACAAACAGCTAACTAGAAGGTTTTCTGCCTTGACTCCTCCCCTATTACTAAAATTAAATTAAAATAAATAAATACCATTTACCTTGAATAGTGCTATAACAACTGAGAAGAAGCTCATAAATGAAGTTGCAAAAATTAGAGGCTTTTAAAAGAAAGGTGATCGTCCGTACACATGGGTCTGGAAACAGGCAGAGTACTAATCAGGCACTTAAAACGTACAAGACCGTGTAACATGACTCCAAAGCTAAAATCTTTCATGCTCATACATAGCAGAAAATTGATGAATACAACAATCGATTCAACAAGGACTGTCTGTCATTTTTGTTATATTGAAGTTGGAACAGTCTGAAGCACTGACACAGTGAAACCTGCCACACAGTGTTGTGCAGGGAACAGCCCCATAATGGTGTTTTGGAGGCCCTTAATTCTATGTATCTGGTATCTTTCCAGTTACTTTCCATATGCAAAGGAAAGAAGTACCTGCATATGCAGATAAAAGGCAAGTTGAACAATCACCGCCCTAACAGCTGGGATGCACATTGCTGCAATGAACGCAAACCTTTTCCATCTCAATAGTGGCAGCTGAAATAACACATAGATACAATGACAGTTATTTAATATTTGAACCCTGAAAAAAAAACAAAAAGCAGTGGCGAAAGAATATACAAACACGCACAGAATATAAAGATGAGCTTGCATATGTGGATGAAAATCTGCAATTGTAGTTAGACAAACTCACATTGATTGAATATGCTGTTCCAAGAACAAAACTGATGAAAAGAGCCCAAAATAATGGCCACGAACCAACAATTTATCCAAGCCAAAAGCTCTCGAAAAAAGGAAATAATTAGCATTTTCAATGGAATCCTCCAGATGCAGTGAATGAGTATTCCAAGTGGAAAGAGAAACTCGCCATGTTATAACTGATAATTTACTATTACAGGGTAATACTAGATCCATGAACAAGAAAGAAGAAAGAAAAATATAATGAATCTTAGATATTTCAAAACATATAACTAAAATCTTGAAAAACTGATTTGCATATGCTCTCTACTAAGCAATCAGTTCTCAAACAGCATATTGAGCAATCACATGTTAGTTGAGTTTGACACAGCCTTATTGTGCATGTTCTTGGGTCTCTCCACCTGCTTATTTGACATTTGGCCTGAACTAACACTAAAATAACCACTCTAACCATGATTACATGAGCTATTCACTAATTTCCTAGTGTGATTTTGGGCAGACATATACAGCGGAGACAGGACTGTATTTATTTTTTTGCACAAATATAAAAAATTAAGGATTATCCACCACTTTAAGCAAGTAATAATCTATGAATAAGAATATTCTTGAATATAGATACCATGATGGAGAAAGATGTAACAATCATCACGCCAGTGCTTACAGAGTACTCCCCCGATGCCACTGGAAGATATGGCTTGTTAACCTGCAATGATAACAGTTCAACATATTTTGCTGGGGTGAGCATTGTAGGCATTTCTAATATAACAACGGAAAACTAGATGGAAAATGAATAAGAGAGACAGCTAAACTATCTGATTCTTCCTTATTTGATCAATTTGGTATGAAGTCAAAAGAAGATCTTTGAAGATAGCAAACAACTGATCCTTGCAGCACTTTCCCATTGTGTCTTCAGTTATTAGCTGAAAGCTTTCCGTTTTGTTACAATGATTTGCTAAGCAAAGCTACCTTGTCTATTTCGATGCCAGTCAACTGATTTAAGCCCACAATATAAATATTCATCATGAGAGCAGCGGCCACAGCCTGCAACACCAAAATAACAAATAAATAAAGGGTGATGATGATTATGATTATCAGAGCCAATTAATGAGCTCTTTAAATCGAAAGGTGAATCAGATTCACAAAATTCTTAGAAGCTGGTAACGATATACAATGATCATTAAACCTTTGTTGAATTTGTACGACAAACTTTGACTTAACTGTGCCAATAACAGTGTGAGGCCGTGAAAATCTGTAGAAAGCGTCTAATGTACTTCTTACAGATTTTGAAGTGCTTTCAGGTCCAGATTCAGGAGGTTGTCCAGAGGCAGCATGCACTAAGAACTTAGCATTATTTTCCTGGTAAATTTTAGATTTTATCACAGTACATCCACTATGATGCTGCTGAAACCTAACAGCATTCTGTCGTTCAAGGATCTTCCATGCTCTGCAACTGGAATCTTGAACTGCTTCTATGGATTATCCCGGCAATCAGAACAATATGAAATTGTGGTCATATAGGAGCAAAGTGAGCATGTAATTAGAGGTAAAAATGTTGAAATCAGAAAACTGGAAACAATCAACATGGGCTAGCAGAACAATCTACCTCTGAAAAACAAATGCTTAACTTTATTCCGCCTAGGAACTAAATCTTAGGAAACAGAGAATATTTAATAATCAAAATAAGCTATTCTAGGAAATTTCATGAACTTCTTGTCATATTTATCTATAACCACAGTAAGAGTTGAAGTATCTAATTATCCCTTGCTCAGCAGTTTGTTACTAAAATCAAATAGCCCCATTTTGACAACAAAGGCGCCACATAAAATTGTTGTTGTAATTGTTAAACTTGCACTGAAAACAAAATTAAACAAGCTCAGTAGAACAAGGAAACTAAAGCATGACTGGTTGATTCCCTGAGCTTTCTTTGGAGTGTTTACAAATACTATCTATAAACCACACATCATTAGCATATTTCTCTTGCTTGAGAAGTGATTCAGCCAACAATGGTATCCACTACAACCTAGAACTTTGCTAAATTCAGCAATGATTAAACCTCTGTCCACCAACAACTAAAGCCTGATGCCAGAAAGCTGAATGCAAATTGAGCTACACACAGTAGGCTGCAGATGCTGTAGAAAAAAGATAGCATTAAAATTCTCAAACACAAACCAATAATTGTTACCCATTCTTCACTATATGTCACCTTACAACCTATAGATTTTCTTCTTTTTTGTGGAAGTGATACCTTATTTTTTAAAATAAGGTCTGAAGATACTTAATTGTGGATCATTTGAATAGGAAAGGAAGATTGTTATCAAAATATTATCACATAGGGGAAGACCACACTCAGTGAATTCAAAATAAGCTACAGAAAAGATTGGAAATGCAATGCTCTAACTCCTTGGATCTCTTTTGTTATTACCCATTTTTCATCGCACAAAAAAATCAAGAAAAGAAAAAAAATAGAAAAATAAAATCCAAAAATACAAGAGGATACACATAAAAAAAAACCCTAGAAGGTGGTGACGGACCAAAATGACGAGTGAAAAAGTTGGAGGACCAGAATGTATAAAATTGACAAAATTAACTACCTAATTCTGATTGAAAAAAGACCCATTTGGTGAAAATATTTTTATTTGGGGTAAAGAAATATAAATTTGGATGAGTAAGGACTCAATGAGGATTTTAGAAGGCTTAATTAATTTTATCGAGGACTTCATTCCAAGGAAAATAAGTTTTTTGAAGTCAATTTAGGTGTTAATTAGAAGAAATTGAAGTTTGGGGACTGAAATTGGACTTTGAAAAGTTTAATTGGTCAAATAAAAGGCTTAATTGTGAAAAAAATTATAATTTGATAGCTAATTAGGGGTTTGATTGAAGGAATTCAAAACCAAGGATCACATCATAAATGACGCGAGACTTCAAGGGCTAAAATTGACCAAATCAGGGGTCAAATTAAAGAAAATTAAAAGTTTGATGGTTAATTACAGGTCCAAGTGCACAAATCGGAAATCAAGGACCAAGATGAAAATGACGCTAAACTTTGGGTCTAATGATTGAGTTTGGTAGGGGTTAAATTGCATGAAATTAAGAGTTTGAGAGGCAATTACTGGTACAAATAAAAGCAATTGGAAGAATAAGGACTAAAATAAAATCTATCAAATCCCAAATTAAAAACCCTAATTTATAGGGGTTTAACTTAGATGACGTGTCGTTCACCTACTATTCATCTTGTTCTTTGACAGTTTTGGATGATCGGGGTGACACTTTTCAAATGCTCGTTGTGGAGTTCTAGACTTCCAAATGGCATGAAGGTTTTTGTAAATAAAAGAAGAGCATCCTCTCTACATCCCCATTTCCATGAAAATTGACTTTTATATACCAATTCTTCCATAAAAGTCTCATACATCTTATCTCTGATCAGCCATCACTATTAGTTCTATCATTAACAGATCCAAAACTACCCATTAATGCAATCGAACTACATTGCCCAGTTGACTTCTAACCTGACCTCCTCTCTGATTTTGACCCTTATATGAAGTTTTCAAGTTTCAAATTAAGTAAGGTTAGTTTTGTTGAGAAGCTAACATCCATAACTCCAACTTTCATGAGGAACTTATTTATAATTTCATCATTTTCAAGCCCTAAATTGCTTTGAAAGCCAGGTGATGAAATTGCCCAGTTTTTTCCTCTACGGTTAGTTAAGTTCTAAGTATTTTAATTTTGTTCCAAAAGACACAAGGAATCCACTCATTTCTTAACACATTCATAATCAATTTATACAAGTTTTAAATCATATTACATTCATAAATCCCAATTTTCATCCTTACTCTTATTTTTCCAAAACATGTACAACAAAAGAGGATACGAATTCCCTTCAATTTATCTCATATAAGACATATTATATGTCCTATTTCCTCACACATACATTAATCTAGCACAATTACGCTTGAATAAACACAAATTCATCATATGTAATTTGATCCCCTATTGGCCAGTCATTGAGCCCTTAGAGATTCCATAATTTTCTTTATTTTCTAATTTAGCACCCATCATAACCTAATCTAATCTAATTGACTAAATTTACAATCAATTTGTATTTTCCATAATTTTCTATTATAAACCCTAATACAAAATTAATGAATTCAACCTTAATTGCTTTCCTTTTCATATGAGCTTGCTTGGTTAGGTTTAGAACTCCTTGCCAGATAATATTTTCTGCTTTGAATCCCAACCAGTCAATTTTTTTTGAGTCCCTCCCTTTATTCCTAATGCTACCATAAACAATGTCCCTCAATTCCCCTTTCTTTCCATCATTTCTCTCTCTTATTTAGGTTTTTTTTGTGTGGTGATTAACATTTCTCATAATCTCCCTTCAATTCCTTTATTCTCTAAAGGTTTTTTTTTCCTAATAAATTTTTGATAAAATGAAGTTTTTCTCTCATTTTCTTTCTATTCTATGTTGTCAGCCTAAAAGAGAGAGAGAAGGTATTTATACTAGATATTTTGGTTACATACACATTAACCCCTCATTCTCATATAATTTCAATTTGTCCCTACAATTTCTAATTTATTTCATCCCTTTTTTGTTTAGTGTCACAACATTTTTATTTCATTTCAATTTCACCTTTAATATAAAGATTTAATTTTTTTTTATAAATCTTAATTACCCATTTTATCTCCAGGCTAAGATTTTTATATTTCTGAAAAATTTTAGTTGGAAGTTTACACAGATACAAATCATATCAGCCTTTGTTTTATCCTCTATTATTGTTCTAAAACAATCATTAACTTCATAATGGTGATCGGAAAACCGAGGTACAACTTTTAAAACTTAAAACCCTATTTTTTAACCAATATTTCACCTAAATCACGTAATAAACACTTTAGATGCTTTAAAAAATCTATTTGTTGTATTAAACTTGGAAAAAAGTTCTAAAATGCAAAATCAACCTGATTCAAAAAAAAAAATTAATATCCAATCTACTTTTGTAGGCAAGATAAGGCAAAAATATACCTTAATAAAACTCATTTTTTAAAAGAAACCTGTTGACACTAAGAATTACCTTTTTCATGGTTAGAATTTTAGGTCAACTGATAACTTTCTCTCTCATTCGTTGTTTTTCAACAACTTTCACTCTTCTTTTTTAAACTAGGAATCAAAATGAGAATAATATAAAAGATCAAAACGTTTGATCCCAAACTAAATGGACGAGAGAGAGAGAGAGAGAGAGAGAGAGAGAGAGAGAGAGAGAGAGAGAGAGAGAGAGAGAGAGAGAGAGAGAGAGAGAGAGAGAGAGAGAGAGAGAGAGAGTGTGTGTGTTTTTTTGGTTCTTTAACTTTTAACAATTTAATAGAAAGTAAGGACAAACAAGTTACAAAGATCGATTTCAAATAAACACAATATTAAAGGACTAAATCAAAAAAAAAATTAAAGGACAAAAAAAAAAGAGCATGAGAAGAGTTACACAGAAAACACCCAATCTTTTAGGTGTTTTGTTAATCAACATATAAAAGTTTTAAAGAACTCATCTCCAAATATTTGTAACGTTACCAAAATCTAATAAATTCAAGCTTGTAGATCAAATTATACTTTTACATCAAGTTTTATAGTTGATAAAATAACTTATGTTCACGCCTCTTGTGAAGAAATTGTTGCATTGGTATGAAATGATCTTCTGCGCCTAAGCCAATGATTCAGATAATGTTCGAGAGTGAAATAGAACCTTGACTTTCATTTGAAACCCATAATACTAACTCTGCGATCACCTATGTCTTTCTATAGAACAACCCAAGCCTAAATAGAAAGAGGTCTGGCTATGGTCGAGAATGAGGTCACACTAAGTAGGAATCTTGCCGTATGTTGACCTGCCCCTGAGATCTCTTGCTAGAGTCTAAGTTGATGATAGGAAGTTATGGATTCCTTCTAAATCAGTGTAAAAGAATTCGACTCGATTTTAGTATAATTTGATAGGAAGGATGGGAATAAGCATTTTTTTAAAGACCTTCAAAGAATAAAGAATACACAGCATCCATTGAGACCTTCCTAAAGCTTTCCAGCTATCTTAATAACTCCAACTCAAAAATGCAAATGAAAAAGTAGGTATAAAAGCGGTCTTTGTATAGTCATTGTCCAAATTCTATTTAATCACCAAATAAAAAAGTCTACCTACTAAAACAAACAAAAGTACTTATACAATGATGTTTGCACAATTAAAATTTAAAAAAAATAATGAAAAATGAAAAGGAAATATGATTATTAGAAATTAATCAATAATCTGAGTTAATGTAAAATCCTAAAATAATCCCATAAGATCCTGAATTTACTACAATATTACAAAAATAAAATAAAATGGTTTCCATAGAATAAACTAGATAGGCTGCCCGCGCTTCGTCGTTGACCGAACATTTTTTTATGTAGAAAAAGTGATAAGTTAAAAAAAATTCAAGTCCCAAGTCATTAGTTAAAGTTGCAAAGGAAAAAAAATAAGATAATGAACCACCATAAATGCGTCACCTAAAGAGGAAGAGAACGTTGAGACGAATCAAATGATGTAGTGAAATCACAGTTACAACCATTAAAGTCAGCCGCACGCGCCGCCAGAAGGCGGCTGATGCTTGCGTCACCCGCGTAAATAGTTTTTTCATTTTTTTATTTATACAAAACTGAAAATACCATTAGGACTAAACAATAATAACAAACAAACTCCGAAGAAATTACAACCAAGCCCCTGAAGTCAAGGCTAAAAAATTCGAATGGTAAGGGTAATATAGTAATTATATTGTTCTATAAAATATGAAAATACAAAAATACCCCTGTGTAAAAGTCATTGAATTATTTTACTCAATGATTACATTAGTAATTTTACTATGCATTAAAAATACAATTATCAAAATAAACTCGCACAATCCTCAAAAGACATCTGTGTTATAGTGAAAAGACCATCTTACCTCTAAAGCAAAAGTAAAAAATAAAATGATCAAGAAGCAAAATAATAATTTCACTATTATAATGAATAAATAGTAATCTATGTTTTAGGGATTAAATTTTTGGATAATAGTTTAGAGTTTTTTTTTGTATAATATTACAAATTGAATGGGAATTTTAAAAGCATGGTTCCATTAAACGACAGTCTCTTTGAATAGATGAGGGTGTGTATGCAATAGGGGTGTTCGCAGTCCCGTTCGATCCGATTTTAACTCAAAAATTAAACCGAACCGAAAAATAGTATTTCTTATCAATATGTCCCGGACCGAACCTAGAACTGGTTCAAACCAAACTAATTTTATGTTGTTTGAGTCAATTTTTTAGCATTAAAAACTGGAATAACCAGAAACCAATTAAATAGGCTTGTTTTTACTGCTGTCATTATACCAAAGCCCTTTAATTCCTTCATTTCACGATGAACCAAAAATAAAAGAGATGCTTAGATTTGCAAATGCATGTGGAGCCATTACAACCACCAAAAAAGGTGTAATCCCTGACAAACACAAATGAGACCTTTTCGTTTTAATTTGCTGCATTTTTTTTATTTTTTATTTTTGTATTTAGGTCTTGCTGTCCTCTTTAGGTTGCTTGCCACTCAATTGAAGAGTGGCTTCAATCTCAAAATTTCTATTACTTTCCACTCAATAAAAAAAGACTTCATTCAGATAAAAGGATCTAGGTCGAGCCTGAAAAACTGAAACTGGTTCTTGATGTGTGGGTTGTTGTTGGTGGTTGATGATAGGAGTAAAGTGAAGGTTATGAACAGTGCTGTCATATGAAAAACTAGAGAGTAATGGTAGGAGGAGGTGGGGAGCTCTCATGTCAAAACTCAAAAGGAAGATTTAATGTTAGGTTAACTTGAGAGAAAATGAGAGAGAAGAGTAGAAAGGAGAAGGAGGCAGCTGCAAAGGGATAAAATGTTTTAGGGTTAGGGATGTTTTTTTTTATACCTTGTTTTTTAAGTCATTTAGATTCAATTGAACTGGTCTGGTTTGGTTCAATTCAATCGACTTAAGTTTTTTGAAACCAAAACCGAACCGGAACGAATGGTTTTTTTATTCTTCTATTGGTTTATTCAGTTTTTCTATCGGTTCAGTATTTTTTGTTAATTTTTTTTAATTTTTTCGGTTTAATTATTTGATCGGTTTTTTCAAACATCAACACCCTAGTACACAAGAGAGAGTGAGTTTAGCTTGTAAGAATCGAATCTAATCTTAGAGACCGAGCATCTGAGTCCAAGAATCTTGTCTTTTGATAGCCCAAACAAACACCAACCATCCTCACCTTACCCTTACATGATCCATTACCGGAAAAAAACCCACCTTGTTTGCTATCTTATCTTGTGCTCAAAATCAATCATTTCTAATAACTTTAGAATCCCCCAAGAAACCCTCCTCTCTGCTTAACCCTCTATGCCATGGAAAGCAGTCTGTTTGCAAACAAACCAGTGTATCCTATCCCAATAAACAGACCACCACCATTACCCAATAACCCACCATTAAAATTCAGCTCTGCTACACTGCCACCTCCTCCTTCTCCTCAATCCACTTTTCATTTTGACTCTCTCCTCCAACACCTCCTCCACCTCTCTTCCCCACCCAATCACAAATTAAACAAAACCCAATTCCCTTCTCTTCAAATTTCTAATGATTCTTCTAGTCACAAACAGCTTTATAAGAACACAAGTAGAAAGCCCATTTCGACTTCAGTTTCAGTTCTTGAGTTTGAAGTTGAGAAAGAAGAGGGTTTATCTGAAAATGAGTCACTTGAATTTTTGTCGAAAAGGGGTAAGTTGCTGCTTAATTCAATAAAGGAACAACCTTTGGGTGGTTTGAATGATTTCTTTGAGTCTTGCAAGTTTGAGTTGTTTCAAGTTGATTTGATTGGTGTCTTAAAAGCACTAGACCTTTCTGGCGATTGTGAAAGAGCCATTTTGTTGTTTGAATGGCTGGTATTGAATCTAGGCACTGGAAATGTGAATTTAGATAATCAGGCTGTTGAATTAATGGCTAGGATTCTTGGTAGGGAGTCACAACATTCTATTGCATCAAAACTTTTTGATGTGATTCCCCTTGATGATTACTCGCTTGATGTTCGAGCATACACAACCATTCTGCACTCATATTCGCGATGTGGCAAGTATGAGAGGGCTGTTGCTATTTTTGAGAAAATGAACGAGTCAGGCTTGTCGCCAACTTTGGTCACTTACAATGTCATGCTTGATGTTTATGGGAAGATGGGTCGGTCTTGGAATAAGATTTTAGGTCTCTTAGATGAGATGAGAAGTAAAGGACTTGGTTTTGATGAGTTTACTTGCAGTACTGTTATATCTGCTTGTGGGAGGGAGGGCTTGTTGGATGAAGCAAAAGAGTTCTTTGTTGGATTGAAGTCTCAGGGATATGCTCCAGGGACTGTTACTTATAATGCTCTACTGCAAGTATTTGGGAAGGCGGGGATTTATTCAGAGGCTTTGAGCATCATGAAAGAAATGGAAGATAATAATTGTCCACCTGATGCTGTGACATATAATGAGCTTGTGGCGGCTTATGTGAGAGCAGGATTCTACGAGGAAGGAGCAGCTTTAATAGACACAATGACTGAAAATGGGATTAAACCAAATGCTGTTACATATACCACCATGATAAATGCTTATGGCAGAGCAGCACAAGTGGACAAAGCTCTAAGTTTGTATGACCAGATGAAGGAGTCCGGCTGTGCTCCTAATGTGTGCACTTACAATGCTATTCTTGGGATGCTAGGGAAGAAGTCACAATCAGAGGAAATGATGAAGATACTTTGTGATATGAAAGTAGATGGATGTGCTCCTAATCGTATAACATGGAACACAATGCTTTCCATGTGTGGTAATAAGGGTATGCACAAATACGTAAAAAGGGTTTTTCAGGAAATGAAAAGTTGTGGTTTTGAGCCTGATAGAGATACATTCAATACTTTGATTACTGCATCTGGCCGTTGTGGTTCAGATATTGACGCAGAAAAAATTTACGACGAAATGCTTGAAGCAGGATTTACTCCCTCTGTTGCCACCTACAATGCTCTTCTGAATGCTTTGGCTCGACGAGGGGACTGGAGAACAGCGGAATCAGTCATCAAAGACATGAAGAATAAGGGCTTCAAACCCAGTGAAACCTCATACTCATTAATTCTCAATTCTTATGCAAAGGGAGGGTATGTGAAAGGAATAAATAGGATTGAAAAGGATATTTATGATGGTCATATCTTTCCCAGTTGGATGCTTTTGAGAACCCTTATTCTTGCAAACTTCAAGTGTAGAGCACTAGCGGGTATGGAAAGGGCTTTTCAAGCATTGCAAAAGCATGGATACAAACCAGATTTAGTTGTCTTCAACTCAATGCTTTCTATGTTTTCCAGGAAAAACATGCATGACCGAGCCCATGAAATAATGCATTTGATTCAAGAGTGTGGACTGCAGCCAGATCTTGTTACTTACAATAGCTTAATGGACCTGTATGCCAGAGGAGGAGAGTGCTGGAAAGCAGAAGAGATTCTGAGGGAGCTACAAAACTCTGGTGACAAATCTGACCTTATTTCTTATAACACTGTCATTAAAGGCTTTTGTAGACAAGGACTCATGCATGAAGCCCTAAGAACTCTATCCGAGATGATATCTAGAGGAATTCGACCATGTATAGTTACATACAATACTTTTGTTGGTGGCTATGCAGCAAAGGGAATGTTTGCAGAAATAGATGAAGTGCTTAGCTACATGACTAAGCACGATTGCAGGCCAAATGAGCTAACCTACAAAATTGTCGTGGATGGTTATTGTAAAGCAAAAAAATTCAAAGAAGCCATGGATTTTGTATCAACTATTACGGATATTGATGATTCTTTTGATTATCAGTCTATGCGAAGGCTATCTTCTCGTGTTCGGGAGAATATGCAGTCATGACTCACTTAAGCATTCCAATTGGATCTTCTTGTTTGGTCCATCATGGGAACTATTGAGTGAGTAATCCTGAAAAAAACTGTGAGCAACTGTTCAGCTTGTCCATGATTCTTCAAGTAAGTTCCCTGTGTAAATATATTTGTTCAGAAGAAGCTTTTTCTTTTTTCCAAAAATAAAAAAAAACTAGATAGAAATATGCTTCAGGTGCATGCTTTATTTATTGTATCTACCTCACAAAATCAGGTCTGTGATAGGAATTTCAGTCCCAAACATATCCTTGATTTGATTATTTTCTATATGTATTATGGAGGCAATAGGAATTGCCTTGTTTCCACCGCATACCTGATGATGATTCTTGTGTCCTTGCATTCCTATCCTTGTCGAGAATATGAATCCTCATTCTCTCATAGGGAATTTCCTATGAAGAAACTTGAAAGCTGCTGGTTAAATTATTTTATCGTAAGATCAGTGTCTAGATCATAATATGATGTGAAAGAAGTTCATACTTGCCTATTGTTTTTTTTTTTTAAATAAGTTAGCCCATACAATTAGTATGCTTCTCGCACTGTAAAGTAATAACACATGATATACAAATAAAGAAACAATCACGAGATTTATAGCATTCGATACGCAAACATACATAATCAGGTTCTGAGATTCTCATGTTGTCTTTCTCAAGCCTAAAATCTGGTCAGGGATTGTTTCCATCCATCTCCCTAAACCTGATCCGAACAGGGTGATGATTTTCATGGTGGAGAATAGTGATATCTATGTTCTCACCCGTGGCTGTCTTAGCTTTGTAACATGTCTAGTCTTTGGTTCATTTTCCATTTAATTTTTATGGTTGATTACAAGAATTATTTTCTCGATGATATACTTGACTACTATTTAATCTTTTATTTCCAGTCACATCCTTCTTAAGCATATGGCGTTTAACTTATTTTCACCATCATATCAGTTCATTGATTAATAAATAACTAAGCATGTACTTCCAACACGATCAATTGACAAGGACTTCATGTTTATGCTTGAGTTACAAACATATTTGCATAATCTTCCTTCTGGAATCTTGAGGTTTTAATATAACTGTGCATAATTTTTGTCAACCTGACGGAAGACCATCCCGAGTGGGTGTTTCAAACTTGAGTCCTCTAATCTGCCAAGTTAGGTTGAGGGCCTTAACAATGTAACTGAACACTTGTTTAATTGTATCTTGTGTGCTAATTTGGTTGCAAGCACCAACTCTTTGTTAAATTTCTGATGTTCTTCAATTCAGGGAAAAAAAAAGAAGAAAGTAGGTTCTCATTGAGTCTTATTCAAACGGGGATTCTTTGAGATCTCTTTGATGTTTTTGTATGTCAGAGGATCTGACAATAACACGTTGGGATTTGTTTGGTGAACAGGGCTATTGGTGCTCACTGATCAGTGTTTGGAAACAAGCCAGTTCAAAGAGAGTTGATGATTTCAATAGTGAAACTGCTCGGGATTGTTTTTCAGCTGGAAAAAAAAGGTCGAGGATTCAAATCATCAAATTTAATTAGAAGAGCTTTAACTGGAGTATCAACTGTCTGGAGGAAGTTGGGTGGCGGATTGCTTGGAAAATTGAGTATTGTAAGTATAATTGGGGAATACCTGCTGTATTCTTGCTTAGTGTATATGTAGTCCAATTGTTTTCAAGGCTGTTTTACTTACATACACCCAACTTAAGTAACAAATTATCCCACCACCTTCTTGTTATGTATTAACGAGTAAAATACTATGTCATGGAGACGAAAAATAAAAAAATTGTGTGTGAGTTGTTCTTACTTGCGAGTTATGTTCAAGCTTCCCCCCCCAATTGGCGATAATGGAAAGAATCCCTCTCCCCATATCTTGTTCTAACCGGCAAAACGGCAGTGGTATGCTATGCATGTATTGAATTGAACGACATTATTGATGAAACCGTGTATGATTGGTTAAAGACTATCTATGAGATTTGTTTAGTTTTAACGGAAACATTGTCTGCATTTGGTTGGTTAAGACTTGGATAAATTTAACAAGGATTCAGCTTCTCATTCCTTAAATTGTTTTTCGAACCCCCAAAATTATTTAAAATGACAAAAGTGACCTCTCTTTAATTTTTTAATTAATTATTTAAACAATTTCAACAGAGGAGGAAATGACAGTATAATACAATTATGGTAAAAGAGAAATAAATAATATAAAAAATTAAATATTTTAAAATACATATTTCAAATAAAAATTTATAAATAATTTAACTTAAAAATATCTTACAATACAATTATATCCATAGAATTTCACTAATTAACACTTAACAAGTCTAAGTTTAAAACTATGTTATATAAACTAAAATTAATATTATTTAACAAGTCTAAGTTTAAAACTATGTTATATAAACTAAAATTAATATTATTTTCTTGATTTTTCTCTAAGATATTCATCAAGATTATTACCAACGAGATTGAACATTAGGGGGTTACTAACAATACCATCACTAATATTGTCACCACGTGACAAAGTGCCAAGTGCTAGAGATTGATAACTACAACAGACAAGAAATGGAGGTCTTGTTTACACAGGTATCAATCCTTCAATCAATCTGAAAAGCATTTTATGATATCACATTTCGCAAATGGCCATAACTCTCATTATTTCCTTTCTAATACTACAGAGAAAGAACACTTATCTCTTCCATTCAGAACTTCAGACGGATTTAGAAAACCAAGTTAAGTTCATAATGTGATGATCACTAGCTAAACCTACCAGCAACAGAGCATTCCCTGCCTGCAATCTACGCCGTTTGGCACAGAAGACACCACTACTTGCTCGACGACAATTGAGAATATAAACAAGTTCCAATTTCTTTAATTCTCGTTGAAAGAAGGAGGTAATCAGGCATTAGCAATTTCAGTTCACAAGCGAAGCACCTAGAATTCACAGGGAACAATGTGCCGCGCATTTAACATCTCTGATGGAAGATTAGGAGAAAAAAAGAAAACCGCAGAGTAAAGAATGGAGATCCAAGGACCAAAGCCATTAAGGAGATGAGCTAATAGGCTAACTTTCAAGGCTTTACAGGAAGCCAGCAATGCAAAGAAGTGGTACTTTGACAGATACAACGAAGAGCCTAATAATTATTAGTATGAAAGAAAACTTAATCATCCAACACACTAAGAAGCATCGCTTAACGACCAGAAAATCAGAATGAATATTACTGTAAGAAGCAAAACACACCCATACTGTACAAAATTTAATATATGATCTCAATAAGGATATAGTACAATCAGATCCATGCTAAATCAAAACCAAACAAAAAACCAGCATACACACCTAATTTATTGGTCTTGAAGAGTGAAAACTACCCTGCAGCAAATAATACAAAGAAACACCAAATTAAAATATTTTTTTTAAGAAAACCATATAAACCAAAAAAAGAATTAAATACCAAATTACCAGCAACAACCCTTAGACGTGTTTTTTACCAAGCTTTTTTATCCTTAGATACAACAAAAAAAAAAAAAAAAGGAGAGAGAGAGAGAGAGACGTGTCACATTGTTTGAGAGATAGAGAGAGGAGTGGGCTAGGGTTTTCGTGGTTTAATTTGGGAGAAAGGATTTAATTAAGGTCATGCTTGTTTCCCGGAAAGTAGTTTCCGGAAAACCACTTTCCAAACTTTCCTGTGTTTGTTTGTCATTAGGAAAGCCAGTCAACGGAAACACTTTCTGGTCAATGGAAAACACTTTCCAGTCAAAGAAAAATTTGGTTTGGTTTCCAGAAAAGTGTTTTTTCTTTTGGCTGTGTTTGTTTTCCGGAAAGTGGTTTCCAGGAAACCACTTTCCAAACTTTCCTGTGTTTGTTTGCTATTAGAAAAGTTGGTCAACGGAAAACACTTTCCAGTCAAAGAAAAATTTGGCTTGGTTTTCAGGAAAGTGTTTTCCTGGAAAATTTGGACGGAAAACACTTTCCGGAAGTTGTGAAAAATTTAGAAATGTCATTATTTGCTGATTATTTCAAATTTGATCCT
>Ga0307515_10009165_pt1 | contig 19184 bp, 3 predicted proteins | sample 17_EM_MG_FD_194513 | JGI IMG/M metagenome (GOLD analysis project Ga0307515, IMG submission 194513) | Populus trichocarpa ectomycorrhiza microbial communities from riparian zone in the Pacific Northwest, United States - 17_EM | ecosystem: Host-associated > Plants > Roots > Unclassified | place...
GTATGCTCATTTAGACGGTGGTGACTGTCTCTTGTATTAAAGCAGACTACGTAGTCTATATACTGATGCGCCTCCCCCCTAATTAGTCAGTGCTTCAGAAGTGCACCAGACGCGTAAGCGGGTGGTTAGTGCACCAAACGCGTAAACGCGTACTCGGCGTACCGAACGCGTAAGCACGCGGTTAGTACGACAGGTGCTGTAATTATACACTGGCGGTACTTAGAAAATGAAACCACTTGTGTATAGCCTCTGTAATTATCTTAATGGAACCGTAAAACACATAAGAAAATACATAGGAAACTCCTCCCGAGGTGCCTTCTGGGCTGCCTTCCAAACGGTGCCCCAAGCTAGCCGTAAGTCCTGCTTACGGTCCGTAAAATGAATCGTACGGCCTTTTGACGGGCCGTAGACGTTCCATAGACGCTCCATCAGTCTCGTTCCACCCATTCTATAACTTCTAGGTTAAGCTTATTTATGTTAATTAGGATTTTAAGAGCTTAACACGGCTTTGCCTTAGTTATGGCGTCTGCTAGGTTATTTCCGCCGCTAATCTATTTAACCTCCGCAATTTCACGTCGTTCGTAGGCCTAATATAAGCACATTAGGTCGACCATAAGCCTCTTCTCTTATGTCGTACCTAGTTTAACTAGGCAGTCATAGAGGGACTTTAAATTGGTGCACAAAACTAGGGGTAACTGCTCCAGTTGTAGAATCTTTTAGACCGTTAATTTAATTGCGGCTGCTATATTAAAACCATAAGCTAGTGCATATAGTTTAGAAGCTAGTACACTGCGGGTTACTCATTTGCACTTAATTAAAGACTAGTATAGTATATTTGCGTCCTAATTACGGTCCGTAAGTACAAGTATAAAGCCGATTTGTGATAATAGGTCCCTATTATTAGCGAAGGAGGCGTCTGTAAATGCCAGTAAGCTAAGGGAATTTAGGTCTAGTGGTACAAAAGTAAGTCCTCTTGCTGCATTGTTAATTTGCCACTAAATGCGCTTATTAAGCTGCTTAATATTTTCTTCTTATAGATCTGTTGCCTGGGCCGTAAAGGATAAATCGTAGGCAGATTTAGGTTGACAGACTATGGCAATATAGGCGCCCCTTGCACGCTGTATAGTGTATTAGTCCTTTATATTTATAGTCTTATAGGTCTCTCCGCGGGAACTAGTAAGGTCCGTAGGCTTTACTATAACGGGCTTTAGGTTTTAAGCTTGGCGTTCCTAAGTCAGCTTAATTAGGTTGCCCTTTTATGTAATTAGGCCTCTATTAAACTTAATCAGATTCTGCTTAGTTAACTACTCTTATGGCTTTACTAAGAACTTAGCCTTTTATAGTTTAGTTTCTTTAGCGTCCGTAAAGGTCTAGTCTGCTAGGAATAGGGTATCGTCTATTTAGAGTCTAATAATACTAAGGCCGTTCAATGGGCTGTATAGGAGGCAGGGGTCATAGGTCGACTGTTCCATTTTGAGCTTACTAACGTGATACTAGTGGTATGTCTTAAACCAATGGTTTCCAGCTTCCGGTACTCCGTACAGAGGTTTTACGACCTGTAGGATTATTCCTAGTTATAGGTTAAGCTCGGGGGGTGGCCGTATAAAGATGTCTCTGCTTAGGTAGGTATTAGACTGCACATAGGCTTACGAGATATCCCGTAGGTAAAGGGCTACGGGTTTACTTTACTATAGTCCGGGCGTAAGTGCAAGTATAATCCATTGGCTGACTCGTTAAATTATAGGCGATTGCGTAAGGACTAAGCCCTTCCCTTAGTCGTTGTAGGCTTGTATAACAAGCCTTAATTTTTTAAAAGCTTTATTAGTACCTAGGTGCTTAATTTTGTTAATAAAGCGTAAATTAAATATACGGATGCCTTACGGAACGTCTTTCTCTGTTATAACCGCAAAGACGCCCTTTTTAAGTAGTCCGTTGATCTCTTTACGTCATAAGTCCGTAAAGGGGGTTTCCTATACTAGAACTAATATATCCGCAGGCGGAGATTGCCTTGCGGATATTCCTGCGGAGGTTAGGTAAGTCTTTATTATAGTGTTCTTAGTTACGGGGTGCTTTTAGGGGCGTCCTTAACCGCGCTTTACGGTAGGTATAGCGGGTTTAGTGGGTTTCTAGGGGACTTCTTAGGTAGGCAAGGGTGCTTCTAGTTCGTCTAGCTTGGCGGGTGCTTCTGGTTCGTCTGGCTTGACGTTATAGGTGTTTTTGGACCGAAAATAGGGTTTTACGGACGTGCTTCTGAAGTTAGTTGGTCCGCTAGGGAGCTATATACAGTAGGTCTCGTCTTCTACGGCTAGTAGACGGTAGGGTCCAGTCCAATTACCGCTTTTACGCCACACGAGGACTTCAGAATTAAGCGGGAGGTTGTATACTGGGGTTGTATTAGGTCCGTTGCGGTAATATAGGGCGTTACTAACTGCTTATTTGGCCCGTAGCTTGACTATCTCGGCCATCGCCTTCCATATAGCAGCTGCTCGTTCCGTAATAGACGGGGCAAGGGGGTCCAGTTTGCTTATCCTTAGGTAGGCTCCGTAGACTAATAGGGTAGGTACTAGTCCGTCTGGGCCAGCGGTGTCGTTAACGGCTTTTACAGCCATCTGCAGGGCTAGTTCCTTTTAAATGTCCTTATATTCGTCCGTAATGATTTAGTAGGCCCTCCGTAATACTAGGTAAGCTCACTTAATAAGCCCGATAGACTAATGCGCCTCAACTAGTACGGCTTTTGTGGAGATAGCCATGGCCGTGGCGTACTACTGGAATTCCTTACTAATAAAATTCCTACCGGCGTCGTGGGTAATATACTAAGGGGGTCCGACGTACGTGTCAATCTAGCAGGTCCGTAGGATATCCCAGGTGTACTTTACGGATATATTTTGTAACTAGCGGGCGGCTTAATAACGGGTTGCCTTATCGATTATATGTAGTACTGGGCTGCCGTTAATATACATAATATCTACGTATACTAAGTGGTTGAAGTTAAGATCCTTATAAAGGGTGAACTTGAATCGGCCTAGGGAACGTCCGTATTTTTGATAGTATGAGTAGTATTTGGTTAGGTAATTAATTGCCTTCTTATTAATGTTATGTCCAGAGCGTTCAAGGACTCTATATAGCTTCTCAGCTAACGGGTGGCCGAAGCGGCGGTATAGGCGGTGGATTTCCGTACTAGTAAGGTAGCACAGGTTATTGTTAAAAGATTCCTAAATATACGTCCGTAGGATCTCTCCCTATATAAGGAACGGGTGTCCGAATCGTTATATAATTGGCAGAGTAATATGCTTACTTCCTAGGGCAGTTACAGGGCCAATTAGGGTGTCCGTAATATTGTTGTAGTATACCTGTAACCTATCCATGTCTATAAGACAGAGTAGGAAAGGGGTGTCCGCTTTTACCACGTGGAAGTTAACTAGGCTAATTAGAGTCTTAACTTTGACTAATCCAATTAATGCGGTTAAGCCAATGCCGAACTAGACGTTTACGGCCCCAGTCTGCGTAGTATCAATATCCGCATTATTATTCGTGGCCTTATATACAAGGTATTGTCCATAGCCTACGGTAGACTTCTTAGAGGCACCTATGTCGATTATAACGCCGTAGAATTCCTTAGGGGTATAGCGTTCCGTGGTAATATATGCGAATGGGTCCTATTTATAGTCTATAGCGGGGGTACTTATAGAGTAGTTTTTGGGCGCAATTGAGTGTATAAAGGAGTGGTCGGCTAATGCGGTTATAGTATTAAAGGCTTAGCTGTCTGTAAGAGGTCCGAAAGTAGTTAGGAACGTCTCTAAGGTCTCCTATTCCTAAGCGTTTGAGTTAAAGTTAATTATAAGGGCTTCTATTAACTCATTAGGGGGCTCCTCTACTTCCTTTCCTTCGTATTCCAAAATAAACTAGTTAATCCGGTTATTAAGTCTCTTCCTAAACTTATTATGTTCTTCCTGGGTATGCCTTATAGACCAACATCCTTCCTTGCCGCACACGAAGCACTTCTGGCTGGTTCGTCTGTGGGGGTATATTTTCGTATAGGGATTGCTGCGGGGGTTACGGGGAGGACTTAGTTGGTACGGGTGCTACTGGCGGTAGCGGCGGTCCGTAAAGTAAGCGTCTGAGTCAGTTTGCGGATATTGGATATCCGCAGCAAAGGCTTAAGTGCTGGTCGGTGGGTTTGAGACTTCGTACGTTATAATAGATAACCGTAGGTCGTTAATAAGGCCAGCTAAGGTGTCTGCAGGCTTATAGCAGGCGTATTTACAAGGCTCTACTTCCTAGCAAGCTGTAATGAGTTTATTGTGTAGGAAGTTGTCTATTCGGAGCTTAATGTTAAGGCCATGCTATAGGTACCAGAGGTCCTTAATAAGGATTTGCAGGCACTCGGTAGTCGATTTTTCGGGGTTCTTGTTAATTACGGTCTGTAACTTAATCGCATTCTATTGGGTAAGGATATTACGCCTATATTCCGGCCCTTTAAAGTAGTTATATATAGCTTCGCATAGCTTATCAAAAGGAGCACTAAGGGGGTTACTCTTGAGGTTGGTATAGTAGTGGTTAAGTACTAGGCCACGCAGCATAGTTAAGTAGGCTTGGCTAAACTCCTATTTAGGAATATCAGCCTTCTAATAAAGGTCCGTAAAGATAGTCAGTTTAAAGTTAAAATTATCATTTTCACCGCTATATTTAGACTCGTCGGTATAGAGCTTAGCTAGGTTAGCTAGCTCCTTACCGTAGGTCTTTGCTTGGGTAGGTTACGGATCTATAACTTACGGATTTATAGCTTGCGGATTTGTAGCTTGCGGATTTATAGCTTACGGATATGTGGCTTGCGGATCTATAGCTTGCGGATATATAGCTTGCGGATCTATAGCTTGCGGATATATAGCTTACGGATTTATAGCTTAAATAACGGAAGTAATCTGGTCCGTATTTTGGGTTACGGGGGTGTTGTGGTCCATAGCTTGGGTATTAGGTGTATTTTGGCCAGTAAGGTTAGTCCTAAAGCCGCTTATATTTATAGGACGAATTTGGTTAAGTGGGTTAGGTATAAGGCCAGCGATTACATTAAGTTTAGGACAAGCAAAGAGTTCCTTAGTAGTGCTATACTCGTCTAGGAGTTCTTCCTTAGTCCATTCTATTTGGTCCTCCTTATGTATTATATTATATAGGGACTATATAACAGTAACTCGTTTATTCCTTTTAACCCATACGCCTTGCTTACGTAGGAGGGTCCGTAGGTTGTGGATGGTAGTAGGGTTGCATGCTTTAAAGATAGCCTCCGTAAAGTCCGCGAAGTCCTCCTGGTATTACTCCCATAGGTCGACGTTCATAAACTTAAAGTATCCGTACTCGAGGGTTTTAAATTTAATATAGTTGTTAACATTAGGTATAGATATAAGGTCGACTCCCTACCTCTACTTATTCTAACCTTTATTAACTTACTTTCTAATGTCTGCCATGCTTGTGTAGGGTAGTACGTAGCGGGTGGGAGAGGTCTCATAGTGGTCCGTAAAGGTGGTTGACAGGTCCGTAACGGTTTGTAGAAGGGTAAAGGGTCTCCATAAGGGGTCAGAGAGGCCGGGATATTAGGGTGGGATGTGGTAAGGGTCGGGGTTTAAGGTAGTCGCGTTCTCGGTATAATCGCGTTCTTGACGTGGTCGCGTTAACTACTGGTACAGTGGTCAATAACTAGTTAAGGTGGAGCGTAAACGTCTTCCAAAACCAGGGTAGATCTAGATAAGGTAGAGCGTTAGACGTCTTCTAAATCCAGATTAGATTTAAGGTAGTTCTAGATAAGGTGGAGCGTCAGATGTCTTCCAAATCCGGAGTACTTTAATTCTCTTCAACTAAAATAGGGGCTTGCAAGGTGGAGCGTAAACATCTTCTAAGCAAGTGCGTATTTCCTAATCTGTGCGCGCTCACTAATCAGTGTTGGTACTAATTTAATGGTAGTGAGTCGTATCTAGGGGCACGAAATACGTATAGTATCGTATGCTTATTTAGACGGTGGTGACTATCTCTTGTATTGAAGCAGACTACGTAGTCTATATACTGATGCGCCTCCCCCCTGATTAGTCAGTGCTTCAGAAGTGCACCAGACGCATAAGCGGGTGGTTGGTGCACCAAACGCGTAAACGCGTACTCGGCGTACCGAACGCGTAAGCACGCGGTTGGTACGACAGGTGCTGTAATTATACAGATAGAGATCTAAGATTTATAGTAGTATTTTAGGAGGTTTTCTTAGCGGAATAAGAGGTTCGCGTAGTAATATTTAGAGCATACTACTTATAAACGGGTAAATAAACAAAAAGATTAAATTAGATACTAGAATAGTATTTAAGATATTATATTAATTATACATAAAATAATTAGGTATTATTATTACTAGTTATATAGTTTATATATAACGCGATACTATAAGAGGGTATAGAGATATTACCATTTTAGGCAAATTACAGATATAAGCCTAGAATATCGTTGTTACTATAATAAGTAAAAAAAATAAGTAGAATAGCTAAATAGAGAATAAAAGATCTAATAAATCTTTATAGGGACCTCTATTTTATAGTAAAGATAGTATAAAATAAAATAAAAGGTACTATAATGCTAAGAGATTTAAGGGACTAAATCTAAAGGAGGGGGATAAAGCATAGCTATTATATAAAAATTTTACGAGTTAATAACTAAGTAAGAAGCTAGATTATATTAGACTAGAACTATTTAAAATTATAGTAAAGATTTTAGAAGTTATATATAGACTTAACTTACCAGTAAAAATAAAGATCTACCCTATATAGTATATTGTAATACTAGAGCTAGCGTATAAAAATATAGAGCTACTAGTTTATAAGGTAGATATATATAAAGAATAAGAAAAAGATAAATAGTAAGTTTTAAAGATTATTAATTATAAGGTTATTAATAATAAAATATAGTATAAAGTAAAGTAGATAGGCTATAATAAGACTACCTAGGAACTACTATAAAAAAAAGGTATAGGAGTATTAAAAGAAAATGGGTTAGATAATATTAAGAAGGAGCTAAAAATAAAGGGATTAGTTAAAGGTAATAGATAAGCCGGGTTATTTAGGGGATCTACCGCTAGCGTATAAGCTGTTTCCGCCTCTATTTATATCAATTTAATAATATAAGGCGAGTTATATCTAGGGGCACGAAATACATATAGTATCGTATGCTCTTTTAGATGATGGTAACTGTCAATTCTATTAAGGTAGACTACGTAGTCTATATACTGACGCGCCTCCCCCCTAATTAGTTAGCACGTAAGTAGTTAGTGCACCAAACGCGTAACTACGCGTTTGGTATACTACGTGCTGTAATTATATACTGGCGGCACTTAAAAATGACTTACTTATATCTAGCCCTCATAATTACTTTAATAGAACCGTAGAACACAAAAGAAAATATATAGGAAATCCCTCCTGAGGTGCCTTCTAGACTGCCTCCTAAATGGTACTTTAAGCTGGTTATAAGTCCTGCTTACGGTCCGTAAAATAAACCGTACAGCCTTCTAACAGGCCGTAAATAAACCGTGCGGCCTTCTAACGGGCCGTAAATGAACCGTAAGTGCTTTATTAGTCTTGTTCCACCTATTCTATAACCTTTAGATTAAGCTTATTTATATTAATTAGAGTTTTAAAAGCTTAACACGGCTTTGCCTTAGTTATAGTGTCTACTAGGTTATCTTCACTGCTCATCTATTTAACCTCTATAATCTTACGTCGTTTATAGGCCTAACGTAGGCACATTAGGTTAACCATAAGCCTCTTCTTCTATGTCGTACCTAGTTTAACTATATAGTTATAAAGGGACTTTAAATCGGTATATAGAACTAGGGGTAATTGCTCCAATTATAGGATTTTCTAGATTGTTAACTTGATTGCGGCTCTTATATTAAAGCTATAGGCTAATGCGTATAGTTTAAAAGCCAGTATACTACGGGTTACTCGTTTGCATTTAATTAAAGACTAATACAGTATATTTACGTCTTAATTATGGTCTATAAGTACAATTATAAAGCCGATTTATAATAATAGGTCCCTATTATTGGCAAAGGAGGCGTCTATAAATACTAGTACGCTAAGGGAATTTAGGTCTAGTGGTATAAAAGTAAGTCCTCTTGTTATATTATTAATTTGCCACTAAATACGCTTATTTAGCTACTTAATATTTTCCTCTTATAGATCTATTACCTAGGCCGTAAAGGATAAATCATAGGCAGATTTAGGTTAACAAACTATAGTAATATAGGCGCCTCTTGCACGCTATACGGCGTATTAGTCCTTTATATTTACGGTCTTACGGGTCTCTCTATAGGAGCTAATAAAGTCCGTAGGCTTTGCTATAATAAGCCTTAGGTTTTAAGTTTAGCGTTCCTAAGTTAGCTAGATTATATTACCCTTTTACGTAATTAAGCCTCCATTAAACTTAATTAGAGTCTACTTAGTTAACTACTCTTACGGCTTTATTAAGAACTTTACCTTTTACAGTTTAGTCTCTTTAGCGTCTATAAAGGTCTAGTCTACTAGAAAGAGGGTATTATCCGTTTAAAGTCTAACAATACTAAGACCGTTTAATGGGGTGTATAGGAGGCAGGGGTCGTAGGTTAACTATTTTATTTTAAGTTTACTAACGTAATACTAGTAATATGTCTTAAACTAGTGGTTTCTAGCTTCCGGTACTCTATAAAGGGGTTTTATAACCTATAAAATTGTTCCTAATTACGAATTAAGCTTAAGGGGTAGTCGTATAAAGATATCTCTATTTAGGTAGGTATTAGACTGCATATAGGCTTACAAGATATCCCGTAAGTAGAGGGCTACGGGTCTAGTTTGCTGTAGTCTAGGCGTAAGTATAAGTATAATCTATTAACTAACTCGTTAAATTATAGGCAATTGCGTAAGGACTAAGCCCTTTCCCTAGTCGTTATAAGCTTATATAATAAGCCTTAATTTCTTAAAGGCTTTATTAATACTAGGGTGCTTAATCTTATTAATAAAGCGTAAGTTAAATATACGGACGCCTTACGGGACGTCTTTCTCCATTATAACTACAAAAACGCCCTTTTAAGTAGTCCGTTAATCTCTTTGCGTCTTAAGTCTATAAAAGGGTTTTCTTATATTAGAACTAATATATCTATAGGCGGAGGTTGCCTTATAGATATGCTTGCGGAGGTTAGGTAATTCTCCATTATAGGGTTCTTTTAGGGGCGTCCTTAACCACGCTTTATAGTAGGTTTAGTAGGTTTAGTAGGTTTCTAAAGAACTTCTATAGTAGGTAGAGATGCTTCTAGTTTATCTAGTTTAGCAGGTGCTTCTAGTTTGTCTAGTTTAACGGTACAGGTATTTTCGGACCAAAAGTAGGGTTTTACAGATGTACTTCTAAAGTTAGTTAGTCTACTAGGAAGTTATACACAGCACGTTTTATCTTTTATAGCTAGTAGACAATAAGGTCCGGTCTAATTGCCGCTCTTACGCTATATAAGGACTTTAGAATTAAGCGGGAGGTTATATACTAAGGTTATATTAGGTCCGTTATAGTAATATAGAGCGTTATTAATAGTTTATTTAGCCCGCAATTTAACTATTTCGGTTATTGCCTTCCGTATTATAGCTGCTTGTTCCGTAATAAACGGGGTAGGAGGGCCTAAGTTGCTTATTCTTAGGTAAGCTCCGTAAACTAAGAGGGTGGGTACTAGCCCGTTAGGGCCAGTAGTGTTATTAACGGCTTTTATAGCCATCTATAAAGCCAGTTCCTTTTAGATGTCCTTATACTCGTCTATAATAATTTAGTAAGCTCTCTATAAAGCTAGGTAAGCTCGCTTAATAAGCCTAATAGACTAGTACGCCTTAACTAAAATAGCTTTTGTTAAAATAGCTATAGCCGTAGTATACTGTTAGAATTCCTTACTAATAAAGTTCCTACCGGTATTATAGGTAATGTACTTAGGGGGTTTAACGTATATGTTAATGTAATAGGTCCGTAAAATGTCCCAAGTATATTTTATAAATATATTTTATAACTAACAGGCGGCTTAATAGCGGGTTGCCTTATTAATTATATATAATACTAGGCTGCCGTTAATGTATATAATGTCTACATATACTAAGTAGTTAAAATTAAGATCCTTATAAAGGGTGAACTTAAATTGGCCTAGGGAACGTCCGTATTTCTAGCAGAAGGAGCAGTATTTAGTTAGGTGGTTAATTACCTTCCTATTAACGTCGTTATGTCTAGAGCGTTTAAGGACTCTATATAGCTTTTCAGCTAACAGGTAGCTAAAACGGCGGTATAGGCGGTAGATTTTAGTACTAGTAAGGTAGCACGGGTTATAGTTAAAAGATTCCTAAATATAGGTCTATAAAGTCTCTCCCTATATAAGGAACGGGTGTCTAAATCGTTATATAATTAGTAGGGTAATATACTTACTTTCTAGGGCAGTTGCGGGGCCAATTAAGGTGTCTGTAACATTGTTGTAGTAAACCTATAACCTATTTATATCCATAAGGCAGAGTAGGAAAGGGGTGTCCGCTTTTACTATGTAGAAGTTAACTAGTCTAATTAGGGTCTTAACTGTAACTAATTTAATTAATACGGTTAAGCTGATGCCAAATTAGACGTTTACGGCCCTAGTTTACATAGTATCAATATCCGTATTATTATTTGTGGTGTTCTTATATACAAGGTATTGTCCATAACCTATAGTAGACTTCTTAAAGGCACCTATATTAATTATAACGCCATAGAATTCTTTAGGGGTATAGCGTTCTGTAGTAATATATATAAATAGGTCCTATTCGTGGTCTATAGCGTCCGTAATAGGTCTAACAGGTATACTTATAGGCTAGTTTTTGGATGCAATTAAGTGTATAAAGGAGCGGTCGGCTAATACGGTCGTAATATTAAAGGCTTAGCCGTCCATAAAAGGTCCGAAAGTAGTTAAGAACGTCTTTAAGGTCTCCTATTCCTAAGTATTTAAGTTAAAGTCAATTATAAGGGCTTCTATTAACTTATTAAGAGACTCCTCTACTTCCTTTCCTTTATAGTTTAAGATAAACTAGTTAATCCAATTATTAAATCTCTTCTTAGACTTATTACGTTCTTCCTAAGTATACCTTATAAACTAATATTCTTCCTTACCGTATATAAAGCACTTCTAACTAGTTTATCTATAGGGGTATACTTTTATATAGGAGTTGCTACGGGTGTTACAGGTAGGACTTAGTTGGTACGGGTACTGCTAGCAGTAGCGGCGGTCCGTAAAGTAGGCATCTAAGTTAGTTTATAAGTCTTATAGGTCCGTAATAAAGGCTTAGGTACTGCCTAGTAGGTTTAAGACTTTATACATTATAATAGAGAACTGTAAATCGTTAATAAGGCCAGCTATGGTGTCTGCGGGCTTATAATAGGCGTATTTATAGGGTTCTATTTCCTAGTAAGCCGTAATAAGTTTATTATATAGGAAGTCGTCTATTTAGAGCTTAATATTAAGGCCGTACTATAGGTGCCGGAGGTCTTTAATAAGAATTTGCAGGCACTCTATAATCGACTTTTTAGTATTCTTATTAATTACAGTCCGTAGCTTAATTGCGTTCTATTAGGTAAGGATATTACGCTTATATTTAAGCCCTTTAAAGTAGTTATATATAGCCTTATATAACTTATTAAAGGGAACGCTAAGGGGGTTACTCTTAAGGTTAGTATAATAGTGGTTAAGGGCTAGGCTGCGTAGTATAGTAGAGTAGGCTTAGCTAAATTCCTATTTAGGAATATTAGCCTTCTGGTAGAGGTCCGTAAAGATAGTTAGTTTAAAGTTAAAGTTATCATTTTCACCGCTATACTTGGATTTATCGGTGTAGAGCTTAGCTAGGTTAGCTAGCTCCTTACTATAGGTCTTTACTTAGGTAGTTTGCGGATCTATAACCTAAGTAACAAAAGGGGTTTAGTTCGTATTTTGGTTTATAGGGGTATTATAGTCCGTAATTTAGGTTATAGTAGTATTATAGTCCGTAACTTGAGTATTAGGTGTACTTTAGCCAGTAAGATTAATTCTAATACCACTTGGGTTTATGGAACGAATTTAGTTAAATGGGTTAGCTATAAGGCTAGAGAGTTTATTAAGTTTAAAGGAGGTAAAGAGGTTGCTAGTTTTAATGTGATCTAAGATCTGCTTTTTAGTCCATTCCGTTTAGTCCTTTTTATATAGTGTGTTATATAGGGACCGTGCAATAGTGACTTGTTTATCCCTTTTAACCTATACGCCTTAGTGACGTAAAAGGGTTCGTAGGTTACGGATGGTAGTAGGGTTGTAAGCCTTAAAAATAGCTTCCGTAAAGTCCGTAAAGTCTTCCTTATATTGCTCCCACAGGTCGTTATTTATAAGCTTAAAATATCCGTATTTAAGGATTTTGTATTTAATATAGTTATTAACGTTAGTTATGGACGTAAGGTCAACTCCTTAGCTCTATTTCTCTTGACCTTCATTAATCTGCTTACTTGTGTCTGCTATGCTATATAGTGTAGTACGTAGCGGGTAGAAAAGGTCTTATAGTGGTCCGTAAAGGCGGTTAATAGGTCCGTAACGGTTTGTAGGAGGGTAGGGGGTTTCCGTAAGGTCTTGTAACGGTCCGTAAAGACAATTGGCAGGTCCGTAGTGGTTTGTAGGAGGGTAGGGGTCTCCGTAAGGGGTCTGAAAAGAGGTCGGAGGTATTAAAAGAGGGTGTAGTAGGAATAGGGGTTCGAGGTTCGAAGGTTAAGGGTAGGGGGTTCCGTATAGGTCTGTATTCGCGTCTATAAACTTCCGGTAAACCGTACTAAGACTTAAATAAGTATACAGAGTTGGTGATAGGTCCGTAATCCCCAACTTCCGACCTTCTAGCAGGTCGTACTAGGATTGAACGGGTGGTCGCTGTCGTGTATCGCTCGGGGGAGGTATCGAGTAATTGCTGATCTGTGCGCGCTCACTGATTAGTGTTTATATCAATTTAATAATACAAGGCGAGTCATATCCAGGGGCACGAAATACGTATAGTATCGTATGCTCTTTTAGATGGTGGTGACTGTCGATTCTATTGAGGTAGACTACGTGGTCTATATACTGACGCGCCTCCCCCCTAATTAGTCAGCACGCAAGTGGTTGGTGCACCAAACGCGTAACTACGCGTTTGGTATACCACGTGCTGTAATTATACAGCCTCTTCTTAATTAAAATCCTTTTTAGCTTTCTTTGCCTTAAGCTTAAAGAGACCTTATTTTATTAAGTATAACTCCTTAAAACGCACCTTTTTATAAACCTTTATTAAATAAGATAACCAAGTATAAGTATTAAGTTAAGCCTTTAGAGCCTAAGACGCCTTATTAAAACGATATTATACTTTAGCAAGGGCCTTAGCTAGCTTACTCTTTAGTTTTTTGGCCGCTACTAATACGCAAAACCCTAAAATAAAATAAATAAGAAATTAGAAGGTTATAAAGAAAAATAAAATATATATACTTAGTATTAAAGACGGATTAAATATTATAGGACAATTATATATTTGCTTGCGTATACTTAATATATAAAAAAGGTTAGTAACTAGATAGAGCCGCGATTGTAATATATATTAACTTCTTCTTCATATAATAAAAATAGGATAGTATAACTTTACTAAGTAAAAGAATAATTAAAAATAGGAATACTATACCTCTAATAGACGACTTAAAGATAGAAGATATCTTTAAGGATAAAGATAAAAAGAAGGGGGATAGTATTACGGACCTTATATTGGCAGTAGTATAACTACTAAAAAGAAATATAAACTAGTTAGTTAAAATAGTATAGAAGGCACTAGAACTAATTAAGCTATAGAATAAAAGGTAGATAAGTTATATAGGTAGGTATATATATATACTTTATTATCTATATATACCGCAAATTCAATATATACGGCAAATTGTGGCTACTAATACGCGTTCTGTATGGGTAAAAGTTAAGTACCGCCAACCTTTTTCCGGGGACTCCATCGGTGACCACGCTTAACTTTCGCCGACCCCTATCGGCGACCACGTTCAACTTTTTCCGGATTACGCTCAGCTGCACCCCGTCGCATAGCTGAGGTATCAGCCCTGGGAGTTTGCTGTCTGCCAAGACTCTTGGCGGACTAAGGCCTTGCAGAGCTGTTCTCGGCAAAAGTCTTAGTAGGAGCTACTACTTAGTTGCGTTATGCGCGATAATGCGATAATAGAGTTAAATCGGGTAAATTAGACGACGTAGTCTTCTTCGCTAGGTTTAATTTAGTTATTCTAGCTATTAGGGGTAGCTTAGGGGGTTATAGGTGTTAATATAATATTAAGGTATGTATATATAGGCCGTAAAACCCCGCGCGGTTTAAAGGGGTAGACGGCGTACCTTCTAACGAAAGTTTTCTTGAAACGGTCTAGCGTGATGGTAAAACCTCGGCAGAAGGTCAGCCTGTGCTTGGCATAAAACCCGCCAATCTCCACTGATTTCTTCACCATAAGCGGTACTACACTCGCTGGTACAATCGGCTTCTGCTTTTGCACGCCGCTGAACTTTGTCCCTGCCTGCGGCTGCAGCGCTCGGCATATACTTTTTTTTCTTGTGCCCGTTCGGGGTATGGGCGAATGCAATTCCGGACACGAGTTAGTAGATTGTATCGTTGTAAATCCTGTCGCCTGCTGACAGCGCTGCTCGCCGATCTACCTTGTAACATGCCAGACTGGATATGTTTGGGCGCTCGCACTGAGTACGACCCGTTGATGACGCCTCTGGTAGTCGCATCAATAGGCTGGTGTCTGTTGGAAACTTGGCTGCCTATCATGTTCCCAGAGAGATAGGTAGGACCGTCAGCGCCGTCTTGACTGCCAGCTTACTATGGCTCACTCCACACATGTCCGCTTCTGGAATACTCAGTCCAGGCATGGCCAAGCCAAAGCTCCGCCGCGGCGCTTTTGACGATTCTCAACCCTTGAAATCCTGGACAAAGGCAGCGTCTCTGCCGTGGAGGCTGCCGGGGCGCATCAAAACCTCCTTCGGTAAGTGCTGCTGCGATACGTGCAGGCGACTCCCGCTCTTATTCGCCCATTTACTTATAATTGCGATAGGCAACAGCGCGGATACACTGGCAGTGGCCATATATTCAGCAAACTTTGATTACATCGCTCTTCAAGGAGGGGAGTTGCATCATGTACGCCGTGCGGAACAGGAGCCCCAGCGCCGCTGGTTGGATGATTAAAACGTTTTCATGCGGACTACTTGCCGTCGGCCATTTGATATTTGACACAGAAGAGCTTGCTTAAGTTTCACCATGTCCACGAACTTTGTTGCCCGGCCTGCTATTGGTAGCTCTGATTCACTGTGGCTTAGGATTAAATGCTCGGCATACATATTTGTACATCATTCAATATTACCCCGCTCCAGCTGAACAGACAAGACTTGGCAAAGTAGAAGGTAAGGATAAGACCACCAGTGCGCGTATATATACCTTGTGCGAGTCAAGAGCGTGAGCATTGCTTAACAGGTACGGGCTAGTCTTGATTTCAACTACAACTCTCCAAAATCACCCACCCGGCATTAGTGTGCATATTCTCTTCCCTTTTTTTGGGGGGGCTTTCGAAGCGATGCTTGGCTGGCGCCTGTGGTCGTTGTTTACCATCGCAATCGCACGGCTTTCTGCTACAAGAAGCGGTGAAGAGACGAAGCCCACAGTCTTCGGGAACGATGTTCCCTATCAGCGGGCTAATTATTCGCAGCTTCTCGCCATCAACCCGAATTACTTTGGGAACGTCCCCAATTCCGACCTAGATCCTGTTTTCCCCCTCGCAAACGATATAAGCTATGAGGAGTTGATGTGCGTCGGTTTCAACCCGGTTATAAACCTCCTTTCGGCCACCATTGAAGTTAAACTTCCGTCCGGGTTTGGTGGTGACCTTTGCACTAATGGCTCTTGGGAGTACGTGCGGTTCTGGGTAGATTATGGGAGTGGATGGAGCAACGTCGGCTACGTGTCTGTCAACACACATGATATTCCGAATGGAACAGATTGCAAAAATGTTCCTAACAAACCTCTCTCCTACACCCTCAGCCTGGCATTCAACCCTGAATCCAAAAATTGTTCGAACCCAGTTCTTCCTAATATTCGTACGGTGCTTTCGTGGAACGAGATACCATCGGATACAGACCCGAATTGGAACCCCGGGTGGGGAAATCGCTTTGATCAGCACATTCAGTCCAGTCTCAATGGACCATCACCTGTAACGCTCCAGGAAGCGGTGGTTCACTATCCTGGTGCTACCCTTGCGTCTGACCATGTCAGTTGCTCGCAGAAGGGCGACGTATTCAAGAATACAGTCAGAGATCGTTCTAGAGTATCTCAGTTGTCAGGTGATCAAAAGCCATTTCACAACGACCTGCAGCTAGGTGACACGAGCTATGAAGAGCTCACTTGCCTCGGTCTAGACTATAGTTTGAACAGTCTCGTTGCTACTGTCAAGATCAAGAAACCAGATAGCTACGATACAGATCCCTGCCATAACGGAGGCACGGAGTACGTTTCTTTCTGGGCGGACTGGAATAATACCTGCAACTACACGTTTCTTGGCACACTGAAAATTAGCGTACACAACTTCGCTGAGATTTCCGCCGATGGATTATCATATACAGCTATAATGCCTGTTGATACCAATTCAGCGCGCAGTTTTTGCAACAAGACGAAGATTGCCCGTGTCCTCGCTGCGCTATCATGGAGCAAACCACCGCCCGAACCTCCCGCTCTTCCCACCTTCGGAAACTGGCTCGAGACACATGTTCAGCTTCAGCCTTATGCGGCGGTCCCTCCAACAGGGGGAGATATAGAGATCATTGGGGACGTCCTCATCAACTACATTGACACTTCCGTCACTGGCATGACATTTCCAAGTGCTCAATATGCTTTTCAACCTGGTATTCCAACAGACCGTTCAGGGCTCGGCCGACCATGTCCATTTGGTGGCTGGGTAAGGATCATCTCACGGAGCGGCCCGCAACCAAATGTGGTTTATCGCATCATGGCCCGTCTCGCCAACCCCAGCGATCCCAACTTCCCTGGAGCACCCTTAGCTGATCCAGTGACGGTCGTTATTCCCACCGCAGTTCCACCTGCAAGCCCGACAGGTTTAAATATAGCTGGCGAGGACGGCTACTTCGACTACCTCCCACGAACCCAGAATTTTTGGGGCGATCTCGCATCTTGGACGCCAAAAATCGACGGCCTCTGGCAAATCCGCCTCGAGACAGCAACCAAGACAACGCCTCATATCCATATCGCCTACACTCCGTGGTACAATATTTTAGTCAGCAACGAAAGGCCAACGGGAAACCTTATATTTGACACCGGCTCAATCTGCGACGAGATAACCGTTGGCCAGAACCTAAAAGGCGTGTTCTATGCTAAAATTGCTACGACTGCATTCTTCGAGATGTGGTCACTCAGCTTCACGCCTGGTCTTATTAGTCACACGATATCCCCGCCCAGTGGTACATCTCCTGTACCACCAGATATCAACAATCAACCAATTGCGCCTTGGGCGTTAGTCACAACCGGCGGAATGGCGTGTGGCTATGTTGTTGAGCTCTACACGCGAGCTCTCACAGTCTACAATAGCGACCCTTCCCAGCCCCTCGACTTTTCTCTCCGTCGCGGATTCTGCTTGCGTAACCCAGCGTAGTTGTTGTTGCACTGAAGGATTCGTAGGTGAAGCAGTAAAAGCCTTTGTGTTTACATTGTCATGCTTAATCAAGATGCGCTCTGCACGTTAAGGTAGCGTTACTGTTGGGTTACCAGTCATTTCCAGAATTTGTCAATCAAATGTGAACATTCCGACCATATCCTATTGTAGCGCGGATGTCACTGGAGGGTTAGCGAGGCTTGACACTGTCTCGGTAGACTCATGGAGCTATAATTACGACTCCAAGACCCAACATGATAATGAATTTGAGAGATTATAGACAAAAAGACCCCTAGGAAGCTCGTTCCGCTCGCACTACCCACCCACCCTATAAAGATTGAATACTCATCGCGCCCGGTCTAAGCAAGCGAACGAATCTAGCTCGAGAGAATAAAAGACAGAAGAAGAGGAATTCGATGAGACCAGTGACTGTATTGTATTGGTCCTAGATAATTTACGTGGTTTGAGTTCTCGCGAAATTCGCGTCCGAGTACGCCATCGGAAACGTTAAGGAAATGAATGGCTTCTGCAATCACATGTCGCGAACCAGCCTTCCAGCACCATTGCCAACAAATAACAAGTGTTCTATGACCTGCATAATTCCTGCTATCAAACAACGCTAGACCTCTGGGTCAAAGTCTACATAGACAGAAACATCCGACGACCTATACAAACCAGTACCGCAGGCTTGCAAATCATTCAATTCAATTCAATTGACACCTCAAGTTGATTGAATTGAAGGCTTTGTAAGCAGAGGACTCAATTGATTGAATTGATTGAATCAATATTGCAACGGTTGCAAATAAATTCAACTGGTGTAGCAGTTAGTAACTATCACGAGTCTTGGCATGGTGTTGATGCAGAAGGCCTACCTAGCGATGCCTAGATTGTTTTCTACCGGCGTTCCTTTCGCCCCTGCCCTCAATATAGGCCTATCGCGAGTCTTGGCATAGTGTTGAGTCACCTTCCTGACGTGTATGCCCCAGTGATGTCAACGGTTAGGTTAGGTTTCAAAAATGAGACCAAAACCAATCCAAAATACAATTTTAACCAGATAACACGTCTTTAAAATGTTTATTTACGTGTTTTAGCGTGTTTTTTATGCCTTGGCAGAGACTAGCCCTATTTAGGTGGTAGCGCTTGTCCCCGTAGTAGGGGCTTATGCAGAGGCTCGTGCAGAGGCTTGTGGCCAGAGCTATCTGGTTTTATTGGATAACCGATTTATCAGAATATCTAATAACCGATCCAGCAGTGTGGCCAAAAATTACGCGTTTTAAAACGATTACGATATCGGAAAATCCGATAAAATATCCGATAAAAATCCGATATCGCTTTTTTTTAGTATATAGATATTTAATATAAGTAGGTAGGCTAGCTGCCAAGTAATATATCTAAGGTATAACCTATTATATAACTCCCTTCTCTCTCTTTTCTTTATATGTCGTATAATAGGAGAT
>Ga0307515_10009166_pt1 | contig 19183 bp, 28 predicted proteins | sample 17_EM_MG_FD_194513 | JGI IMG/M metagenome (GOLD analysis project Ga0307515, IMG submission 194513) | Populus trichocarpa ectomycorrhiza microbial communities from riparian zone in the Pacific Northwest, United States - 17_EM | ecosystem: Host-associated > Plants > Roots > Unclassified | place...
ATGGACCCGCTTTACAACCCGCTGGGAACCCGCCCAATTCAGACGGGTAGGGAGATGTCGATGGAACCGTACCCGAATCGACAGTTCGGGTTTATTGACGACCCGGACCGCCAATCTGGCTCCGGTTCGGTTCCGACCCGTACCCGGACCCGAAGTGACGGTCCAGACCCGTTGCTAACACTACCTCTCGGTGGTTAACATCGAGCATGTCTTTCTCATGAATCCTTGGTTTCGCATCTGGTAGCAATGCTTCTATGTCTAGTGCCAACAACTGAATTATTCCGATATTATCATCATCAAATTGCATGGCTCCAACTTCTAACCATTGCTATTCTTGTAGCATGGTGTGATTCGTTGCTGAAGTTGTACCCCCTTCTTTAGAGGTGAACGCTGGGCACCTAGAAAGGATATCTGCTCTGGTATTTGAGGTGCCTTTTCGGTAGAGCAATTCAAAATTGTAATGCTTTAACTGCTCTGCACATCTAGCTTGTTGACGGTTCGGGAAAATAGCTATATTGAAGTTCATCAGACTACGATTATCGGAACAAATTATCGTTCTATGGGCCGTGCCCTGTAAGCAGTGTCGGTTTTCATTCAAGGAATCAACTACTGCCGGCATTTCTTTATCGTGCATGTCGTAATTTAACTGCACCGGGTTCGATTCCATTGACACAACACGCAGTGGATGAACTTTGACGTCTTGAAACTTCTGGGACACGATTCCCGCGATAGCACAATCTGATGCATCTGTTTCCAACAGTGGCGGTGTATCTGGAACATAATGCCTTAAGATAGGAATCGTTCCCAAGATAAACAAAATAGTTATTCTTAGGAAAGCTGCCTCTTGTGCTTCTCCCCAATGGAAGCTAACTTCGTATCTTGATAGATCCGAAATTGGTGAAACTATTCATCAGCAAAAAATATTTCCGTCCGGGCAGAATGGCTCCATCAGAGTGGACGCACTCCATCAGAGCCGTCAGAGACACCCCGGTGGCGGATGACTCTGCATCCGGTCTCAATACCACGTGTCGTATTGCATATCGCCCTCCAATTGCTGTTTCACCGGTTTTCTTGCTCTGTCGGTCTCCTATTGTGAACAAATACTCTGGCGTTGGGCCAACTGTGACGATACGTCGGAATGGGTTCATTGGGTACACACATGCATCAGGATTGCAATGCGATGGGTGACGTTGCGAAAATCTCTCATCGAGTTCCTTCTACCTGTGCGCGAAATGCACTTCTGCCGTTACTAATTATACACATCATTCCAAGTCGCCAGATCTATGTGGCTACTGACAATCCATCGCTCGTTCCGTCCATCTCCTGTCTTACTACAAGTAGCTATCTCTGGAATTACGTGCACGCAGCCGACGATGTTTCCCACGCTGACAACATGCCAAGATACGGCTGCCGGTGCTTTTCTCACCTGTACAAATTTCGAGATGCGATCCAAGTTACCCGAGTTTTCAGGTATTGTGGTGAGTGCCAGGGCTAACCAGTACTCAACGAAAGCTCCATCCTCGTTTTGGAGTTTGATTTTGAATAGTCGTTGCAGTTGCTACGGAAGACGCCCATTCAGCTCGCCATAACACCTCCCCGTGCGTTGCTTTACCCACACCCAGTCATTCCGTCGATCCCCTCCACCCCAGCTATGGCACCCTGTGCATTGTCACATCTGAGATATGCGTTCACCATCTAAACCCTCAACGTGAATCATGATACCATGGTAAATACAGAGCACCATTGCATGCAGTTGTTCATCCGATAAATACATCTTGTTACGACTCTCATGCTTGATAAACCCCGGCGTGCCTCTGTATAGTGCCATGAGGTGCGTTGCATCTTGCGTATTGTCGAGTAATGCTCTGAAGGCTTTGATCATAGCGTCAGGATGCTTACCATCATGGCGGTTTTGGGGTCCCATGAATTCGTGTTTCGCATATGAGTGGGAGCTCACGGGGGCTGCCAGATCAGCACTGGAAGGGAAGACTTTGCAGGGGGCAGCGCTGTTCTCCGAACGCTGAGCGAGGGCTTGGAGATTGAGCTCTCTGATTTCGAAGCAGAGAATGCAACGCTGAAAGGTGATTACTTGTGGCAGGTAGTTGAGATTGTGATTGGAGGCATTCCAACTGTCTTTGAGGTTCGTTTTATGTGCTTTTTCATGTCTCTCGGCAGAATACTGATGCAAGGCTCCGTATTGAGGAATCTGTTCGGCCCAATGAGACATCAAGTGCATCTTCGGAAATTTGAAGTCGACATCTAACTCCTTGGAAATATCTATCTCGTGGCTGATATAATCCTGCCAGGCATTCATTTTGGGCTGCATCTTGGACGGCGTCCAAGAATCAGCATTTGTTTCCTCGTCTGCCTTTCGCTTCTTCACGAGTTCCATTCTCAGGGCATTGGCTTTAGCCTTCGCCTTTTTGCCGGCTCGCCCGAGTAAGACAACATCTTTGAAGGTGTGAACACAACGCAAGGTGTGCTCCATGCAGCTCAATGATGCATCATCGTGGGATTTATATTGAGCATACATATACAATTCGAACAATGCCTGTGTGCACTCAATTGTGCTATTGAATATGGGACACTGAGCGGGGCTTCCACCTTGTAGAGACTTGGTTACAACCCCAAGCAAGTACCGCCTCATTTCCTTCATCTCCTTCCCATTCCATTGAGAAACTTCCTCATATGACTTAATTTTTGGTGTGAGGTCGTGGTAAGCAGGCACAGATAACCAGATCGCATTGTACTTGTCGAGCCGTTCATGCGTCCTCATGAAGTGGAAAATCCACTTCTGGTGGTGGTCAAGCATGCCGATCTGCATTGTATGGAGGAGGTCGGGCGTAGAGAGGTCGCTCACAATACAGGGAATATGTCGAAATACGTTGAATCCTCGGTGAACACCGGGCGACGAGAGTTGGGCATCGGCTGCCTTGGTGTTGGCCTCGCTGAGCGTTCTATACAGGTTTTGATCCCGCCGGGGGTGTTGCTGGTCAGGAGGCACATCATCTCCAAGTTCGTTCTTTGAACACTCGCACCAAATTCAGACATTCCGCTCGAAATGATGTAGGTCGCTATACTCTGGGCAATCGGCAAGCACTGCTGCTAAAACCGGTTTGCAACGCCTTAAGTTGCCATCTGCACGGAGATGGTTGAAATACCCGCTCTCGGCGCTGGGATTTTGTTTAGAGCGGAGTGGGTGGAGTACCCGCCGGAGAACTTGTTTCAGCACCTCACGGTTCGTTCGCCGCTGCTCATCCAGCCACTCCTGATGAATATTGGGGTTCTTGATTGGAATCGGTAGGAGAGCGGCCATTACGACTCAGTGTGTTGAGGGTATCTGGCGGATCTTCGACGATAGATTGCCAATTGTCATATATACAGGACACTGTTCCTTGTCGCCAGCAATATTTGAGAGATGTGTTCCGTCAGACATGAAGATCAAAGGAACCAGTGTATCCCCCACTGTGAGCATTGACAAAACTTCAATTAGCACGTTATTATCCTCGAGAATCTCTCCAAACCTGTGTCTCCCACCACCAGTCCGCAGTGTGCATTTCGGTATAGAGGCGTTTCGGTGGCGTATCGTTGTTAAAGCAACGCTGCGGGGAGTAAATGAGATGCTCCGCGTAGGCTGGCGGCCGCATCAACCATGTCATGCTTTTGATGATGTCTCGACTGCCGTATTTGATAGGGCGGTGGTGATTGTCATTCCATCTCATATCCTCGAGATTGTGTAGTTCCCACTCCCCGAGACCCAGATCATCTGGCATGGTAGCCACCAGCATCTGGACGCCATCCCCGTTTTTGAAGCTTTGGAAACGCAGAGCGGTGTGTTCTTCCCTCAGCACGTTGTCATAGTATGTCTTCATGCCCTTCTTCTTGATCCCACACTGGATATATTTCTACTCTTCACACGTCGCAAACAGGCAGTAGGGATTGTTTTGTAGGTACGTCTCAAGGCAACTGTGAGCGTCACATTCCCATAGCTCAGCAATGTAATCGCCCAGCGGAGCGCCGGTGCCGGGGTATGTTTCGGTCCGCGGCAGAGGAGGTGGCGATGGTTGAGACTGCGGGTCTGCGATGTTTTCACTGTGTTCAAGGTAGTGAAACGCGTCCAAGTCTTTGACTGAATCTTTGCTACCGTTGAATTCACGACGCTGAGCAGGTGCAACGTGTCGGGGCGCACTGTGAATAGTCAGACTCTTCTGGTGTGTAACTTGAAGGTGTTCAGGATGGTGTAATTTGATATGTGTAAGTCGCCAGCTGTCAGAGGAGAACTTCTTTGGGCATGAAAATTTGGGGCAACGGAAAGGGGTCATCTCTGGCATTGTCGACGACACGGGAGGAGTGGAGTATACATTGTAGAAAGGGACGAAAGTTGGTGCTGGACCTGAGCAGCCTTGTGTGTAACCTCACGATACTTTCAGCTAACATATTGGGCCTCAACACCATCACAAGGAGGTTCCTTACACGCCAGGAGTTGCAAACACGCTGCATGCCCGATGTCCCATAATACTATGAATAAACCCAAACCAATAAAAATAAATCCAGTACAAAACCCATAAATAAAAGAAACCTTGAGCGATCCAAAAACCTCGCGACGCGTGTAATAATCAATGCCTGAGATAAATTGAGTAGAACAAAGCAAACCAACAAGACAAGAACCCGACCGTAACCCGAACGCAACAACCATCTCCTTCTCTGTAAGGCGAGGACTGGTTGACTCCTGGCCTACTGAGCCATCCCAGCGTGCCTCAGGGAGAGGGACATCGGGGAGAGGGACATCAGAGAGACTGTCGCCACCTGGCGATTCGATCAGCAGCTGCCGACTCACATCCACATCCGAGGTGTTTCCGGCAGCCTCAGCTTCTCGCAAAGTTGGCACCGCCGGGCGAGATTTTTGCGCTGTCACTAGGCCAAAATGCTCCAGCCCACCGAAGGGATAAGTCTCCGGAGTTCGTGGTCGTGGGCGAGGCTCTGGGGTTTGTGGCCATGGGGCAGGCGGCGGAGGTTGTGGCCGTGGGGTATGCTCGCGCATCAACTGGCCTTGCTCAGGTAGCACGATTGGCTGATCGTCTACCATGGTATCTACATTGTCAACCGATGAATTTACCATCTCTCCCTGGCCAATCGTCCGAGGTTCTTTGCCATCATCCTCCTCCTCCTCCTCCTCCTCATCTTCCTCCTGTTCATCTTCCTCCACATCATCGTTACCGTCCCTTTCCATTGCCACATCGCCGTCTAAATCAATGCCGTCCGGCGTGTCCACATCATCCACCATGCGCATATCCACATCAGGATCAAGTTCTGAGTCAAATTCGCTGCCTGACTCCTCGGTAGAGTTGGTATCATCATCTGAGGAAATTGACACGGCGGGCGACGCTTCGGGGTACAAATATACCCGCTCTGGTCAGCCCTCAGTGTCCGAGTCTGCCTCATACATTTCCTTCTGCAACTGCAAAGCAACGGCACGGGAGATATCATCTCCTCGTGGGATTTGTTTAACAATACCTTTCCCTTTACCGTTTCCCTTCCCCTTCCCTTCCTCCGTTGCCTTCCCCTTCCCTTTCCCCTTCCCATGCTTTGTTCCCTTCCCTTTCCCGGTTCCTTTCTCACTGCCCTGTGTGTCCTCCTCACCCTCGCTGTCGTCAGTTTCATTGGCATCACCAGGACGGCTGCTTCGATCTGGGATCCGCCCAGTTCTCATCATCGTCATCCTCGTCGATTATCTCATCCCAATTCAGTGGTCCACCAGCCAGGAAGTCGCCTGGCTTGTACTGCCGGCAGCTTGTTGGCTCAAACTTTGCCCTGAGATCATCGCTACTGTACAAAGAGAAATGCTTGCCGGTGCGTTTAACCTTCCGCGAGCATGTTGTCTGCAGATTGGAGCAATCGACTTGATACCGAAAGGCACGGGGGTTGTCCCATGTCCAATTGTTCATTTGGTCGCGGGTTTTGTCAAACATTTGCCCAATATATGAGCGGAAGGCTGCCCACCACTCCCAGAAAGGCGAACTCCTGCTCCTGCGATGCGGCCACATCAGCTGGAATTGTGAAAAGTGGCGAGTCGTGACTGGATCAAAAAAGATTATATCATAAAAGAGGTCCCATGCCCTCTCATGCTTGACACCGAAAACATTGTATATCCGTATGAGTCAACGGATGTGTTCCGAGATGAATCCTTCGATACGGTCCCGATCCAATGACAGGCATTGATTTATAACCAATGTCGGCATTTTTGCCCAAGCAGTTGCCTTCCCCTTTCCTTTGCGGCTGCCCTTTGGTGCCATCGCTGCGAGTTGAAAATGAATCTACTCTGGACAAGTTAGCATTATGATACAGTTGAATGTAGTGGAAGGAAGGCCAAAGGGAACGTACAAAGTTGTGTAGGTTATCGGGTGTGTTTTGGAACGAGAGGCGTTGTTTTGTGCTAGTCATGTGTTGTTGAGAGAGTTCAGCATCCTGGCGGTGTGGTTAATATGGGAGGAAAACAGAATGGAGGTGAAGGCGGGAAGATGGGATATATATACTCGAGTTCCTGCGATTTCTTGGTTCAACTTGTTTTGTTGGTTAACGAACACAAAACGGCCCAGCCTTTATCTTGCAGAACCACCCGGCACCTCATGAATGAGGACGCTCGAAACAAGGTTTAGTACTCGCGGAGAGGACAGTATCCGACGCCGGGCGTTACTTTGACATCGCGAACCACTTTCACCACTCAGACCTCATCCATCTCGGAGCAAACTGAGTAGTTCTCTGGTTGTCCCAACTGTGCAACCATCCAACACGGCTACCAACGCCTAGCAGTGGAAAAAGCACACGCAACTGATCTCATAGGATAGAGAATCCCTCATTGTTCCATTTACAATGCTTTTAGCTCTGCCAAAAGGGGATTTGCAACGGGAAGCTGAAGATATACACAACCAATGGTTCGAAGTATTGTGCCAAGAACCAGTGCAATCCAATGATAAGTGCGCCAAGATAGCATGAACACCCTTCAAACGGTGCAAATAGACCTTCAGACGTTGCTGTAACAGTGAATATCAATGCTCAGTTTAATCAGAGTTCAATCTGATGGCAGTTAACCCCATAATTGAATGATTTTGATGGGATCTCGTCACCGAGTATTCTCAGGGTTTAGAGTCTAGCGCGGTCTTCACTGCGCCTCCCTTTTCTGTCGAATCCCTGCATGGTCGCTCAAATAGGAGTCTACCTCGCCTGCCGTTGCATATGGATGCAGAGGATATTATTCGTACCTTCTTAACATCGAACATCTATAGCAGACTATGCCTTCCCAAAGCCCTCACCCTGACACGACTGCAGCCGTACGAAATGTTCGAAGTCTTGCTAATTGTCAGTATCAACAATAGCGTGGGCCTTCGGGGAATTCTCAACTTCCACCTGCTAAGAGACGCGTTTCCGTGCCGGCTGGCGAGAGGGATACCTCTCAACGAAGGAGTTCCATACCCTCTACAATCCAAGGTCAGAACTCCACCCCCTCATCTTCGCTGAACAATTCTCGCGTTGCAGATATCACTCAACACAGGGCTTCCACCCCGTCTGCTACACTCCGACGGTCAATAAATACTCCAACCGCCATGCCGGTTACAAGCAGTCGTAGCACACCAGCACCCGCGGGAACCTTATAGACAGACTCAACGAGTCGCGTTGTATCCAGCCCGGCATCCGGCATTGCTAGCACTCCCACTCCTCTCAGCTGTCTTGAAAACCTGCCTACCCCTATCCCTAATCCAGAAGCCCGCGCGATCATTACAAATCCACTAAGACCGCGAGCTACAGAACGGAATCAGAGTCAGAGGCAGTGGCAAATGCAACCACAGGCGGAGTCTACACCTCGATCCATGGTCTCCGGCAGTCGCGGCATCGATCGATTTGGTCACTCAGACACGACGCGCCTTGTATTTGCAACGGGCAGAGTCCTGGAGCTCTACATGTGGAACAGACGCCCGTTTTTGAGTGCAAGTGACTTGGAGACTGTAAGTTATGCAAAGTGACGCGTTGCGAAAGCATCAGCTGAAGGCCCACATTGGCAGATAGTAGCGACGTACTGGAACACTGCTATGCAGCAAAACAACATTTGGTCCATATCATTCGAGGCACGCACAACGGAGATCTTGAAAGAGGTATGCGGAATCAACGGCCCACGTTGGATATTACCCGCTCAAACCGGTACCAGGTTTGAGCACAAGTCGATAAGGTTAAATCCCATTTTATTCACTCAGCAAGGGACAACATAGCAGAGCTGTATGATCTCCACCGGTTTGAATCTGCCGCAGAGCGTTTGGAATTCATTAATTCCTTTCTGGCAGACAATTAGTATCTTTTTCGTATCGCAGAGCCTCTGGAAGGTGGTGTAAGCGGTGCAAATCCAATACAGAGAGAGTCGAAATCTGCTAACGAATGGCTAGCGTCCACTGTACTTCCTGACGGAGGCAATCTCGCGGTTTATCTACATCAAATTTCATCATTGGGCGAATAACCGCAGTAAGTATGCTGATGGATTTCACAATTCCATAATTGACGACAAGGACGGTCATATACCCTCACCCCTGATCATGTTTACCTGCACCGCGTTTTGCCACGCTCTTCTGGAGTGGCAAAAGAAAAAACGTGTTCATCCCACAGCTTCCAAGGCAAAGCTCAAAGCGGGCGGACCTGATCGCTCGAACTACTTTAACTGCATGAATGATGGTGGAAAGATAGTATCCAGCTGCACTGTAACGGGTCGCAAATTGTTAACCTCGCCTGGCATTGCAGACACGTATACATTCTTGATGAATACCTGGAACACAGTACTGGAGAGCTACCAGCAGAGGGTGTTTAACAACACTCTTGCCACAGTCAAGCGTCAGATCCAACAGGCGGAGAACCCAACGCCTACTGTCGTGATCAGCGTGGAAGCAGCGCGTGTTGACAACACTGTTCTTCTTGATTAGTTGCCCTCCGAAGTGGCGATGGAGGAACCTGAGATCGGAAGCACTCACCCAAACATCCCGATAGACGACAATTTCATGGATGACGAACTGCATTTCGGGATACCAGGGGGCAGCGGAGATTTCGAGGATTAAGGTGACGAAAGCGATGCCATCCCCACCGCCAGCAGGCGACGAAGGGCTGCGACTGAACTCGAGAGGTTTGACATGGGAACCAGCGATGTCGACTGGTATGAGGGCGAGGATGGCGATGATGCGGATGAGGAGGAAGAAGCATCGCATCTCGATGATGGATCAATGCAGAATGTGGAGGACTGAGGGCATAGTACTGGAGAGTGTGAAGATTGGACAGTATATTTCAGACTTGTAAAATACGATAATGGCGAAGCAAATGCAACGGCAAGCGATGTATCCGAATCGCAGACCGTATTGCGATAAGTAACAAAATTTCAAAGCGACACATAAATGAGAGTGCGGCATGTGGCTATCGGCCGAAGAAAGGCATAAACATTGCGAGGCGTTGTGTAAACGGCTACTGCATAACTGCAACCCCTGCAAAGAGTGTAACATATGTGTCGTTCTGATGGTGCTTATACATCACCACATTCCAGACGCAGAGTAAAGGAAGCCTGACGCCGGAGCGGCGAGCGTAATCTACAATGCGACCCATCTCAACAATAAGAGGCATTGCATAATAGCCGCGGCAAGAGAGGTGGGCAACACGATCCGTTGCTTGGGCGACGGGTCGCGTCTGATTCTCTGTCAGTTGGTACGAGGTTCCGCCAGAGCCGTCAGAGCCGTCCGGAACACCCGGGTGTTTCAGACAGAAACCAGAGTTGTTGCCGATGTTCCTGAGAAGTTCAGGATAAATTGGCGGTAAACATTCCATAACCCTAACAATTGTCGTACCTCCTTCCTCGACTTAGGTTGGGGCCAATCGACAATTGCTTTAACTTTGTCTGGATCCATTTGTAGGTCCTCTCAGCTTACTATGAATCCTAGGAAAGTAGTTTTGGTAAAGTCGAAAAAACACTGATTGGTTTCGATGCACATACCGTGATCCATAAGTAGTTGAAAAACTTTCGAAACTTGCTCATAGTGTTTTTCTACCGACCCCATAGTGGCAATTAATATGTCGTCAATATATGCTACCACTACCATTCCATCGTCTTCGTCGATATGATTTGTTATATTGATTACCAATTCAATTCCCAACAGATGACGTAGGTTTCTATTGATGTCACTTTGGACAGTTGCAGGACAATTTCACCATCCAAATGGCATTACCATATATTCGTAAAATCCGGATTTCGTACGAAGGGGCACAAACTGATCGTGTCCAAAGGCCATTCTGATCAAATAGAACGATGACTTAGGATCGACGTTGGTACAATGAATTGCCCCTCTTAGCCTCATTTGGAGTTCCTCCATTATTGGTAACGGTGTGCGATCCATTTTCGTGTAATCTTTCAAGTGTCTATAATCAATACACAATCACAACCAGGTTCCGTTTGGTTTAGGTACGAACAGGATCGGACATCCCTCCGTACTGCTTGAAGGACAAATTTGGCTTTTCTGAATCATCTTATACAAATACTGAATTAACAGTTTGTCCTCTTCTTGTGATAGCTGGTATATAGGTCCTATCCGAAGCTTATCTTCGGAGCCTAATCACTCGATCTTATGATCGCAGCAATCATTATCTGGTAACTTTCCTGCTTGTTCCGGATCAATTAATCGTAAATACTTATGATTGTGAGATGGCAGTTTCTGGAGAACGCACCGATTGAATATAACCACCGCTCTGATATGTGGAGCCTTATCACTTAGCGAAACCCTCTTATTGTGAGTTATAGGATATTCGGGATGAATTTTGCCATGTCCAAAACACTCAATTGTAAAATGAGGAAAATGTAGATGGCCAGTCATGGTTGCCCTGGCCTTATGTTTTTCTTAGTACCAAGCAGGTATAACAGCATCATAATCTGCTGAAATGTTTAATACTTCAGACGCATGATCTTCGTCGTCGAACGATCTGTGGTTTCCAACAGACAGCCCGAGTGGTACTGTAAACAATCCTTTGGTGGAAATTTCTTTCCCCAAAACATCCTTAGTTTGAATAGGCTTTATTCTCTTAACCACTGGTATTGAGAAAGCCTTAGCCGCTTCTGGTGAAATAAGAAAGAATGTACTTCCTAAGTCAAGCATGCATCTTAACGGAAAGTATTGTTGATTATGATCAATGAAGAACTTATATATCGGTCACTTGCCGATCATAATATGAGATACTTTCCTTATCCTTGGTGAAGATGCAGATTGATAATACACAACATCAGTGGAGCTATTTATTTTCTTGGGATACCTTTGTAAAGGCTCTGATGCTTTGCTTTTAGACATTGCTATTATTTCGACAATAGCGTTACCAAAACGGGTGACAGTGGAGGTGACGTTTGCAAGGTGTATCGTCAAATATCCTGTATTATTATATTTTTTTGTAGTATTTCCTTAGTGACCGGCAGTTTCGACCTTCCAGCCATCTTCAGAGGGAAAAATAATACCAAAAGCAAAAGGTATTCCTAACTCTCGTTAGGTATGTTAAAACATTAATTTTCGACCTAAAAGCTTAATGTGACTTTTCTTAATCCGAATCGGACTCTGAGTCTGAATCCCACCCATTGTGCTCTCGCTTATATTCCTCCACTTCTATCTCCGAATTAGCCATCACCTCACCTTCGGATTCCTCTTGCTTTGGAATCATTATTCTCTCATCCGTCCGTACTCTCATTCTTTTTCACTATTATCCTCACTGTCATCCTCACTGTCATCCTCACTGTCATCCTCACTGTCATCCTCACTGTCATTGCTCTCCATCTGTATACCAACGATTTTCATCTTGTGGTATTCCTTTGCTTTTGGATAGCTTGAAGTTCCTTTATCCAACTTGATTGGCCTCTTGCAATCTTAAACTCGATGACTGCCTCTCCTGTCTGAAGGCCAGGCAGATCTCAAGCATTCTCCTGCAGCCTTCCTTCTCCCGAACTCTGAAGAGTCAATTCCTTTGGTTTCTTTATAGGTTTTCCTCTACTTCCGCTCATTCTTCTTGAACCTATTCTTTTTGGAATTATCCTTTGATCTTCATTCTTTTGTGAGGAAATCCCATTTTTCCTTATATCCGTATGGTTTTTCGGATTTCCCATGGGACCACATTAAGGCCGAGGTTCTTTCTAGCTGAGTCCCATTGTTCTGCCGTTCTTCTGGCATTCGTAATGAAGGTAATGATTTCTTCCTGAGTTTTACCAGTCAGAATCACAGTATGCATTTGTTCGAGAATGTTCTGGGGAAGTCTTTCCCGGACCATTTTCTCAAAGGCCGCGCCTGTTACCAACGCGTCATTGTTGTACATCTGGATCTTGGTGAACATATCCCTAATGCATCCTTCATATCCCAGCTTCTCTAGGTCACAATATGCATCATCCTTGGCATCCAGCTATTCGAACCTAAGTCTAAGGGCACGTATATATCCGTTCATTGATTTCGGATGTACACCATTCAAGGTACCCTTTAGCCATTGAATATGCCAGGCAGAGGCATATTTATCCATCAGGGATCCTATCCAATCAATTGTTCTTTCATCTTTGGGGAACTTCTCTGGCTGGGCCTCAATATAGACCTGCACCAATATCCAGCAAGTATCGAAATGATCTCCGGGTATTTCTTCGAACCTTGTGGGTTCTCGAATTTCAATTGGTTTGGCGAATTCCAATTCTTTGTTTCTCCTCTGACAACTTGACATTCAGCTTCCATCAGCTTCTCCGTGATCGAATGTCTGTGGGTCTCCTGGTGGCGGTGGATCTCCTGCTCCACCGTCTTCTCCTGCTGCTCCACCACCGGCTGCTCCGCCCGCGCCATCACCAGTTGCTCCTGCTGCCTCATCTCCGGCTGCTCCATGACTTCCTGCACCTCCTCGTGAAATTACTCTCCAGGAAACTTCACTCCCGGTATCCCTAAGGCTACATACCGATATTGATTGGAAGGCCATTGCCGCTGTTCTATCAGGATGTATATAAGACTGAATTCCGGAAGGGCCGGGGAGCGAGGCCTGAAACGGTGTAAACTTAGAACTTTGTATGCTTCCATTGCCGTAGTTAACCCAGTATTGATTTCTGTGACCTGAGCTAACTGATCATCCATCAGGTCTTGATGTTGGCGTAACTCTCTTTTGGATGGTATATTTTTAAGCGAAGTAGTGATAGCTGCCATTGCTTTATTAACTTCATCAATCCTGAGAGACACTGTCGCCGATGTTTTTTGAATTCCCTGGTTTGAAGACTTAACAGCCAGAATTTATAGGGTGTAATCACTGATTCTCTTGCTCAGCGCTTCCTGTTCTCAGAGTATTCCAGCAAACAAATCTGTAGCTTCGCTCACTATTTGCTAATCTTGTCCCTGTAGGATATGAATACCCGAACGAATTTCCAGTAACATTGCTTGCTGAAATTGCATTACCAACCCTACTCCAGATACCTCGGAATCTATCCTAACTTCTTCGGTCTGCATCCAACTTTCCATAATTAGGATTGCTTTTTGACATAATCAAATTCATCCTCTAGGACGTCTCTTTCTTCGTTACATGCCTGTATATCTTGGACAGCCTGTTGAGCGAGTTCCGATAATTGCTGTTGCATTGAGTCCGATTCCGGTTCTTTGATTGCTTCTTCGCCCTGGCTGCTCTCAGCTTTCTCGGGCTCTGCGTAAACTGTGAGTAGCAAGTAATCATTTTGGACCGCTTCAATTATTCTTTGATATTCTTGTCACCATTCTGGGATAACCCTTGCCACTGGGGATCGGGGTATGGCTACCCTCGAGCTTCTGGGTGCTAGCGCCTTGCTGTTGAACGTCAATCACCTCCTGGGGGGTGCCATTGTATATCAGGTGGCTATAGTCCGGTGGTTGAATTAGCAGGTTGAGTCCAACTGATACCTCGTCTTTGTGTGGGTAGTTCTCAAGAGCTCAATGATCGATGAAATGCTTTTGCAAGATTTATGCATCTCTTCCATTTATTCTGCCTAGGTACATGGAACCGTAACACCCAGACAACAAACTTGAGCCTTGACAAATTACTGCTGGACTTTTCTCCTCAATATTGTATAGCTGGCAGCTGACGCAAAAACAGTCTCTTCAATTGCAGTGTTCCGCACAGGTCCTCTCACCCAAATATATGCAGCAGAAGTTGTTATCGCACTTCTGGCAGTCCAAACTCATATGTATGTGTTAATGAAAGATTTAAATATGTCCGTCGAATAAGTACATCTGGCGGTATAATCCTCAACTCCAGATACAGCGTACAGTACATAAAATATTATACTGTTACGGGGGTTCTTAGTCCCAATAATCAATACAACATTTATTGACTAAGGACAGCCGCCTATCTAGTTTTCTCTTTCTCTCCACGTTTCTTCCCGAAACTCAACCTCTTGCCCTCTTCTTGCAAGAGCTTCCATATCAAATCGACTGGAATGACAGTTTCCCAAATGGACGAAGAACAAGCCTCTCTGTCGAACAACAAATCCTCGGAAAACCCCTCAACTATCAATGCGCCTGTGTTCAGAATGCTGATCAGCAGGTAATCGATATTCTCGAGTCCGCAAACATGTAAAACCGCCCGGTAGGTGTGGGTTAAACAGGCTTCATCCCACTGATCCAGAAGATTGCCTTAAGACTCGACAATCTGTTGCAGTGCGCACTCGGCAGGAGTGTAGTGATTTCCAGACACAACTTGGCCGGACACAAGTATGGATCAAGGAAGTAATGATGTCGATAGAGAGATAGAATTCTTAATAATATTGTAAAATAGTCTTTGGTGCTCTCTGTTGAATGTTTCTCACGGCTTGTCTTTTGATTTCCTTCATGACAATGCTCCGTCTTTATATTAACGTCCCAGGTCCCCACGCCAAGCTACTATAACCACAAACACCCTGCCTATCGCTCGCTTGGTTAAGCAATGTGGTTTGAAAGCTTTACGCTCCTGATAATGGGGCCATCCATCGCCTGCAAAGACAGACTTACTTCACACTCCATGCAATCATGTGAGCCTGTAGTTGGAACTTCCACCAACCAAGATGGTGAGGCTTATCGCCTGTTAAATCACTCATGCACATGTGTTATTACATTGCAACATAGAGTTAATCGTCGACCAACCGATACTATGCCAACCTAGATTGCTGACACATAAGTTCGTATCCGATAAGAGTTTACATAGCGATCCAGACTGATCAAGTTGATGAATAGTGTACGCTCTATGCTATAAGCTTACGTCATTCATCCCTGAGTTACATTATCGTCAGGTTGAGACCTTTCTCCGACCGGAACGTGCTCCACCATATCCCAGCCTCCAATGGGCAGGGGCGTGGAGTTCTTGTTAATCGCATATTGACTATCAACTGCCGTGCGCGACAACTGGCTTCACCCGCAAGGTGTCCAGGTGTGAACGAAGTACCTCCACTTTGTGCTAGTAATAAGAACTTACGCTGAAGAGCAAATTACTGACCACTTGAATGATACATGCATAGGTGTTTTGGATATCGTAGATACGTATGAATCTTGTAATCATAATGGAGTATCATTATTGCTACTGGGAGATCACCCCTAACATTGATTGTCCCTTTTCAACATTCCTCAGATGTTCCTGCTTTTCCATAATCGCTATCTCTGCGTCTTGAACTCGCTTTCTCGCCACTGCGGTCTCAATATCCACATAATCCTGGATCCGTTTGTCTTGTTCTTCGTTGTGTATGACGTGAGTTGCCCTTCATTTCTCCGCCGAAAGCTTCATTTTAGATCGTAAGCTGCACAATGCTCCCAAAGCTTCGACCCTTTCAGCCTCCAAGCAAATCTTGCCTTTATTCGCTTGATGGCGTCGTTGTCTGGATTTATTCGTTGATTTTTCATTGTTGCCTGCCACAAGTGGCGCAAGGTTTTTTTCCGGAGCATTGACCATTGTATCTTGTGTTGACCTGGTTGGTGGGGAAGATATTGGATGTTGCAAGATATGGAACACATGGAGGCAAGCTGCGTCTTTTATGTCATGGTTGGTAGGTTTCATCAATTAGAAGAAAGCAAAATCAGCGTTTTGACAGTCACTTTATTGGGAACAGTCATATTAACCGTACATTAAGACTTGATGGTTAGGGTGTGATTCATGTAAGATCCCGGCGATGTCATGAGACTACCATCATCAGACGTCCTTTCCGTCGAAGAATGTCCTTTGTATATCTATTCAAAATGCCATATCAGCTGTCGTTCATCACGATATATCCCTGCAATCAAACAAACAACATCAGACCAACTTACTGCCAATCATGCGACTGTTGGAAACCCCTGCAGCTATACACAGTGCCACTATACAAGGCCGGATTCAGCTTGATTTCAAGGTGCCAGTTGGCTGTCACTCGTTCCATTTTGACTTGTAGCTAACTATATCATCTTCAGGTCTTCCCACTTCCTTTTGTGATCATCTTCCTCACCATTCCACAACAGCAAGTCTTGGCTACAGAAATACTTCAACCAGGTGCGATTGAAGCCAAACCGAGCCGAACGACAGGTGCTTCAAACACTGCGCCAACCTGAGAGGCGCAGCAGCAACATAGACAGCAGTTAGTTCACCGCGAATCTGAAATTGTAGCCTCCGAAAGTATGACGCAGGACGCACATTTCACAATAGTACGTAAAACCAGAAGCGGCAGGAATATGAAGCAGCATGCGATCAGATGTGAGGCACTCCATTTCTATTTAGACGACAGTCAACTAACAGTATAACGCACACCTGGGGTACATAGAGAGCTCCGTGACCAATTCATTGCTCCACGTTATGGGAAACCTCGATGGTCGACAAAGGCGATTTTCCGCACATTCCGCAAAATTGAACATCACAATGCTGTTAGTTCTGGTATTTTCGCAGCCAAATTTGGGGATGATCATCCCTGGGAATGGACGAAACAGGCATTGCAGACCGTAGAGGAGACCATGGAGTCATTTATGGTTGAGTTAACAGCCGATTCTCACTCTAGAAGCAGCACCGAAACTCTTGTAGGTTTTCAACATGTCAGCTAATATGGCAAGACGAGGAGGTCGTGTAAAGCTTGAACAGTCCGACATGCATCTTGCCTTGAATGTGGCCAAAATGGCTAATGAAGGGTTTTTGCACACCTCATTTGAGGAAACGCTACAACTAATCAAGAAACAACACCCGGAAGTTCGAGAAGAGAAGATGTGTGGTGTGGTGTATTCCGGGCATAACAGGGTAAAGGCTGCAATAGAAAGTCACCCGGCAATGGTTCGGGAAAATCAAACAGACGGCTGTCTTCCTTTCTCATAGGGCACAGCAAAGAATCCGCAGAGTCGCTGTATTCGCAAAGGCACAGGTGCACATCAACCACGACCGGCGCCCATCGGCAAACGTCCAAATCGACTATAGACTGCGCTACACTCATACGCACACACACGCCGCTCATAGCAAGCTTCCCGTGGACCCCTGCACGACGCGCAGCCTTTAGTCATCCATAGTCGGTCCACAGACATCTGCGCGTGGGCCTATAGATGCATATACGACCAGTGGGTCTATGAGTGGACTATCATCGGACTCATCTTGTCCTGTGCGTGCCCACAGGCTCTATGCATTGGTAAAATCGATGTCCGGATATCCGGTGGACCTACCGAGCCCTCTATGTCCCAATAGGACTAGTTGTATACAGCTGCTACGTGTATGGTGAACGCTGCAGTGCCGCTAGATGGAGGGTGGATATTCTACGATTGCACAATGAGTGCGCAGCAACTACATGGGGAGCTCACACTGAATCTATAGGATTCAATTATACCACTGGAAGAAGAATGGATATTTTGCAATAGTACAATGGGCGTGCGGCAGCTACAAGTCGAGTCCACAATGATGCTATGAATGTTCTGAATGGGCATCATATGCTGCAATCAGTCTATTCACCAAATTTCCGCATGAACTATGGCACAATGGTCAATGGAGTTCTAGTGGAGCTATGGCACAATGTCCAGTGAAGCTATGGCACGATGATCATACAGTTGCGGTAGTTCACTAGGGTTATGGTACAATTTCCAGTGGAGCTATGGTATGATGGTCACAGAGTTGCTGTAGTGTACGAGAGCAATGGCATAAGTTCCAGTGGAGCTATGGCACGATGATCATAGAGTTGCGGTAGTCTACGAGGGTTATTGTACAAATTCCAGTGGAGCCATGGTACGATGGTCACAGAGATGCAGTAGTCTACGAGAGCTATGGCATGATGATCATAGACTTCTGGTAGCTGAATGGGAGCTACTGCACAATACAATTCACAGTAAAATATAAGCTTTCACTGACAAATACAATACTTTTAGCAGTACGTCTAGTCCATCGGCCAAACCATAACCGCACACTGCAAACTTAATTCCATTCCCTAGGCGAACAGTGACTCCACACTGCAAAACTAAATTCCATTCCTTAGCCAAACCATAACTCCACACTGCAAAACTAAATACCATTCCTTAGCGGAACCTACGGACACTGTCATCTTGAACTTCACCAGCAATACCACACCAGGTGCCGTGCATTCCACTGTAAACTAGTTAGCACAGGGCACATAACCTCGAGTATACTTCTTTACCTTACAGATGATGGACATCATTCAGACTCATCCGATTCTTGCCGCGCCTCTGGAGCCGCTGGTAGTGTTAGCAACGGTTCCGGACCGTCACTTCGGGTCCGGGTCCGGGTCAGAACTGAACCGTTGCCAAATTGGCGGTCCGGGTTGTCAACACACCCGAACTGTCAATCCGGGTACGGTTCGATGCAAATCTCCCAACCCGTCTGGATTGGGCGGGTTGTCAGCGGGTCACCCAGCGGGTCCATCTGTAGATTTATATAATGTTCTTATTTTTGCAGTTGGATAATTGAACATTATTATAATTAGGTATTCGGCAACCAATAATCTCTTTTTGGATGTTTTGCAATCTGCGACATTGATGATTTTGGAATACGAGTTTTTCCTTCCATACGTTGCATATTTGGCCACAGAGGCCGTCAATAGTTCTGTTATAAGCGCATTCATGCGCACAATGCCTTGATTACCCAATATGCAAGACCAAATATTGTTGACACTCTGTTGACGCTCAGTTACATGATGGGGTAACGTATGTGTCATGCGCTGTTTCAAATGGAA
>Ga0307515_10009168_pt1 | contig 19181 bp, 13 predicted proteins | sample 17_EM_MG_FD_194513 | JGI IMG/M metagenome (GOLD analysis project Ga0307515, IMG submission 194513) | Populus trichocarpa ectomycorrhiza microbial communities from riparian zone in the Pacific Northwest, United States - 17_EM | ecosystem: Host-associated > Plants > Roots > Unclassified | place...
CACGGGATCTATCGTTATTATTTAATACGGAAGTATTCCGACGAGCATATATTATTGTCCCGCCGACCTACGTCTCTTCGTCCTGCTCCGCCTCCCTCTCTCACGACTCCACGACTCCACGACTCCATCTATTTCCGCTCGATACACCCGTATTCCTGATTTTGAAATCACGTTCTAACATTTTGTCTTTGAACCCACCCATGTCTGCCACCTTAGACTTGGCCACTCCCATGTCTTAATAATTGGACCGACCTTTATAGTTACCCACAGGGCTAGTGGCCTAGATTCGTCACTCATACAGCTATTAACCGGGATGTGGAATATACTCTGTCTCCCTTGACAAATCAAAACCATCATGCCCCCATGGCGTCGTTCCCTTCATGGTCGATAAATACACGGGCAAGAAACTATAGGAATCTGTACACCTAGGCGACTATCCTAGAGTGCCTTCGCACAAACTCAGGCTTTTTTGGTTGTCTCACTACCAACAGAGCGGCGACCGCAAAGGCCTTTCGCAATTTAGGGCACACCCCGTGAAACGAAGGAAAACGACACACCTTTGTAAGCAGCCGTAGGAGTATGACATACAGCAGTCTTCTGTGATACCCCTTCGCATCTCGAGCACAGCACAGGATCCGTCACCTCATAAACCCGAGCATTAATGCCACAAATTCGATAGGACCCCACCCACCCTCCCCTTCCCCACTTTGCCGCAGGGAGTAAAGCACAGATTCCAGCCCATTCCAGCCCAATCGCAATGAAAGCGCTCCATGTCCACTCTTCCCTACTCCTCCTTTCGACTCTTCTATTTGGTGTTTCCGCGGCGACTCGAAAGTACGACCTCAAGATTGAGAAGAAGGATGTTTCACCCGACGGTCAGGAGCATTTCAACGAAGGTCCACTCTCTGATCAGCTGACTAGGCTTTAAAAGGAGCGCATTGGTCATTAACGGACAGACTCCAGGACCTGAACTCCGTTTCGTTCAAGGAGATGCAGTTGAGGGAAGCAAGCTGAAGGTTTATAATTTGAAGAGTACTCACAGTGGGGTATAGATCACGGCCATAAACTACAGTGGCTTTGCCTTGACGATCCATGTACGCTGTACTTTCGCAGCTTCGGAAAGTGATCAAAAAGGGACCCAAAATCCTTGAATTGCACGACTGGAACCATTATCCCTCCGAGCACCTTATTGAGGAGTGGGAGAAGACGTGAGTATTCAACCTGTCAAGAGGTCATAATATTTACAGCGCTATAGCCATATCGAGCCGTTGTGCCAAGACTCTATCCTCATCAACGGAATGGGTCAGGTCAAATGTCAACCTCAGCGCTTCTACACCCCATGGTTAAACCTATCGTACCTCAAGTTGGAGGCAAAGGTTGTGTTCTCCCGAATAATACGAACGTGTTTCCTTGGCCAGCAAGTTGTCTTGATGCACCCGACTCGCCGCCTGACTCATTGCAGGGCACACACCCCGAACTAACAGATGACCGCCTTTGTAACGAGTGTATCGATACCAACGCACCCCTCCACGTCATTTCTGTGAAGCAGTCGGACGGGTGGGCGTACCTCGCGCTTGTGAACCTCGGCGGGTTAGACCAGCTCAAGTTTAGCATCGACAACCACAAGATGTACGTGTTCGCTGCGGATGGGAACTTCCATTTCCCCCAGGGAGTCGATGTAGTGTCTATATCCATCGGCGAGCGCTTTGAAGTACTGGTGGGCCTGGATCGTCCCCGAGCGGATTACACCATCCGCGTTGCAGCCGATGTAGGGATACAGTTCCTCAGCGAGTATGCCGTCCTCAGCTACAAGCGCGATGGGTGCCCCAGTACGTGCACCTCCCCGCCGGCTGCTGTCGACCCTGCGATTGATTACGGGGGTATTGTTGCGACTAACAATGCCCCTCGAGAGGCTTGCCGACCGCAGCACCAGTCTCGGCATCCCAAATTCGAATGGCGCGGTCGTCGGATCCGGAGATGATGTTCCGGCCATCGGGAGAGCAGGCAACGGACCACACCGTGCCAGCATCCCCCTCGAGAGGCTTGCCGACTGCAGCACCAGTCTCCGCATCCCAAATTCGAATGGCGCAGTCGTCAGATCCGGAGATGATATTCCGGCCATCGGGAGAGTAGGCAACAGACCACACCGTGCCAGCGTGCCCCTCGAGAGGCTTGCCGACTGCAGTACCAGTCTCGGCATCCCAAATTCGAATGGCGCAATCGGAGGATCCGGAGATGATGTTCCGGCCGTCGGGAGAGTAGGCAACGGACGACACCGTGCCAGCGTGCCCCTCGAGAGGCTTGCCGACTGCTGCACCAGTCTCGGCATCCCAAATTCGAATGGCGCGGTCGTCGGATCCGGATATGATGTTCCGGCCATCGGGAGAGTAGGCAACGGACCATACCTCGCCAGTATGCCCCTCGAGAGGCGCGCCGACCGCAGCACCAGTGTTGGCATCCCAGATTCGAATGGTGCTATCATCGGATCCGGAGATGATGTACCGCCCATCGGGAGAGTAAACAACGGAATTCACATCCCCTTTATGCCCTGTTAGAGGCTCGCCAACTACAGCACCGGACTGAACATCCCAAATTCGGATAGTCTCGTCCCAAGATCCAGTGACGACGCGTGTCCCATTCGGGGAATAACTCACGCTCCTGACTGCCCAGGCGTGTCCAGTCCATTCCAATGGCGGCGCCGGCCATGACAACAGTTTCCCTGCTCGCATCTTGATGGTCCTAGTAAATTCCCTGCTGAATGCCCCTGACAAAGGTGACTGGGAGGGCAGGAATGGCCCCGTTGAAATATAAATGTGCGGAATGCTGAAGGAGATGGGGGTGTGGAAAGTGATGATGAAATGACAAATATCCTGAATTTTCTCAAGAAGAGTAGGATCCACGTCCTACAGCTGGTTCGAATCATCTTGGGATACAAAATAACAGCAAGCTGGAGGTGTACTCACCCTGACCCAGGGTATCACCCTTCGAAGGCTTGGAGCACCAATTGGGACCACCCCCATAACGCTCAACACTTCAACCCAAAACAATGGGTACAGTCCTTCAAAGAATTCTTTCAAGCTCTCCAACACCAACACACGCTGATCGTGGTTGTCTGGAGGAGAGCAAAGATGATTCGACCAATGCAGGCAGCTATACTGCAACGCGTCCGATATATTTTCTTGAACTCGCGATGGGAGATCCTTGATGTCTGTATTCGCAAGCCGGGAATCTTCTAGCTTGCAGATGTTGAAGCGGAGTTGCGTAACCATCATTTTGAGACAAGCAATCCCCAGTTGCACGTTCGCGTATAGGACGTTCACTTGATAGTCGCAGCGATCGCTGACAAAGAAATCGTAAATCGACAGATGCCGAACACGAATTCCATTATTGGCCGCTTCATCTCGATAGAGTAAAGAGCTGAGAGCATCCACCCACCTCTTAACGAGGTAGGGTTTCACTCCCGCCAGCTCTGCAATCGTCTCATCGCACAGTGCGCGGTAGGGAGCTGCTGTCACAAGTATTCCAATCGTCCGCTGAAACTCGGCCTTTTTGTGCACTTCTTGTATTTTGAGGATACTGGAGTAAAGTTCGTATAGAGGTTCCAAGCCAGTCCCGGCCGGGTTGTGTAACGCGTCCTTCAAGGACTCGATGGGGTCCTCAAAACGCTCAAGAGAAAGAACGAGAGTCCTAACGAAGATGAAAAGGCCATTGGCCCGAGATATAACGCTGTTGAAGTCCGACTCTTCTGGCCATGGGCGGGGGAGATGCCATTTCACAACCATCGAATCGAACTGGCTTCGGGCGAAGGTTCGCAAATCAACACTGGCACTTTCATCTGTGGCCAGATCATATGAGAAATATGACGACGGTGCGACAGTATCAAAGAAACGTTGGATATCGACCTCGGCTCTGCTGGTGATGACAATCTTCAGCCACGGGGCTTGTGCGGTTGCATCCGTCAGGTCCCTTAACAGAGCTGAGCGACTTGGAGCGTCGCCACACTCATCAAGTGCATCAATGACAAAGACGAGGGTGTGCTCTGGGTGGCTAGGAAGGGAGCGGAGGAAATCAAGGAAGAGAGCGCCTTGCATCGACCCTGGAGTGAGGTTTGGGTCGTCACGAAGGCGTTTTGCTACAAGGATTCGAAAAGGGGGGAAGAGGATGGCGAGTTTGTGAATGAAAGTCGGAAGGATATTTATGGGCTTGCTCAAATCCGGGTCGTCTCTCCGGCAAAAAAAGGATGCGGCAAGGTGATTCTGCTTGTGAAGGTTTTCACAGATAGAATGGGCCAGCGCAGTTTTCCCGATTCCGGGTGAGCCGTAGAACCAGAACGTGTTACTCTGGAGACCATCCTCTTTCCCTGGTTCTGATGTAGTGGCTACCCAGTCCATGATTTTATTAAGGAGAGATTGGCGGGTGCCGTCCATACAGCGAAGAGCGAGCTGATATCCATCCTCGACAGGCTTAAGACGCCTAAACAACAACTCTCGATCTGCTCGCTCTTGCTCTTTTCGCTCTTGTTCTGCTCGCTCTCGCCCTACACGAAGCCCCTGAGGGTCAACTATCACAGGTTGAGAAAATGTGAGCTCACTGTTCTTTTCGGCTAGGCGGAGAGTCTCAACAATCACTGCACGGTCGAAATCTTCGATTATCTTGGTTAACTCTTTGTCGTTCTCTTCGATCATCTCCGGGTACGCGGGGCCACCGATCGTCCTCGCTGCGATCCTCAGCACTTGTCAAACCTAGGGATGACCACCTACCACGTTTGACATATTCGCACGATGATCTAGCGACCTTGTGCATTACTTCGTACATCTGCGGGACGAACTTCTTGAAGATTTCTTTCTGGTCGGAGATGTTTTCTGTCTGGTCGGAGACGATTTCATTTGCGACGAGCTCCGCCAAAGGAATAACGCGTTGCAACCGATCGAAGAGGCCCGAGGGCAATTGGTCATACTTGTTTTGTTCCTTCAAGAGCTAAATCCTCAAGCGTTACTTCTGCCACTGGTAGACCTGTCGCGAGCACAAACCTCAAACGTGACCTTGGCAACACCGAAGACAACCTTTGCAACTGAATTCAACTACGAGGTGTCGGTCCCTTGCTCGTTTCCATGTGGATGTGGAAGCACTGACCTCTGCGAAGGCAGCGCCAAATTTAATCGCGTTGTCCACAGTCTTCTCCATCGTTCCGCTCATTAGTGGGGTGTAGTCCTTTACCAATGCTTCGAGTTCATGGAGCGACGAGCGTAGAGCTTTCGCCTACAATGACATTATTAGATGGCGCGGATGGGCAATGGCATAGATACGAACGGTATCATTTGGGAAGAATCGTAGCTCAAGAGATCCACTATGCTTTCCAATGGTAATGGGCTCTGTCCTTCTCTATCAGAGGTTGTGCGTGAGCGGTCAGTGACAACGACTGACCCGGTACGGTGAAGTTGTGGATTTCAGGGTTCCAGTAATCATTGGAGAGGTCTTGAAGGCTGATGACTTTGCTCGCCTCTCGATGCCTTGCCCAAACTGAATGACCGGTCTTCTTTAGGACGTCAACGCGGATCTGGGATGTCAGAGAAACATCTCTATACACGCAAATACACTGGTGAGCGTACGTATTGGGAAAATCAGGAACGTACTGGCGTTGCGCTGGTGTCCAGGTGCGGTGCTCTTTCCTCTGCAATTCTCTCTCCACATTTTCAATAAACAACCTCAGCGTATACTCCCGATCTGGAACGTCTTTCAATGTGATATCTGTATGTTGGCCGAAATGAGCAGTATGGACGTAAAATGAGGTGAAGCGCCGCACAATCTAGATGCAGTCTTGGAGTCTTCATCAGCGAGAATTCACGCAGCGCTCTCTAGCGGTCGAGGGTGCTCACAGGTCCTCCTTCTTGGGACCTTGAGTCGCCATGTTCCTTCGATCACTTTGAGGTTGTGTAAGCGCAACGTGGGGTGGTGCGAGTGGTGCCTTGACGGCTGTCAGACGGAAATGCGAACAAATTCTAAATATTCCCTATACTTTGTTGTGCGTAAACGCGGTGAAACCTCCCCATCAAATTTGCGACTACCTCCTTTCAAACTCTCGAGTGGTTGGACACACAAAACGTCTCTTTCGCCGTTTACCACTCAACTTGTTACGTTACCGGTCGAAGTCCCCGGTCTCCGGTTCAGAGTACAGGAGACTTAAACTCGGCACCCGAATATGTACCGCTTAGAGACGAACGAGGCGAAGGTCGGATTCGACATGTACATGGATATGGTGTAGTCATCCTCAAGCTCGGCTGGGACGAGCGGTCGTGTGTGTTCGATGGACCCTTCTGGCAAACTCGTTTACACCTACAGTAGCGAGGTGCTCACTGCAATTTTACCTGGAAAACAGTTTCGCCTAGCTGCCGTGCAGGATCGAGCGCCAGTTGAAGATTAAAGTTACCGGAACTTCCACTCGTAAAATTCACTTACATTCGGAACCAAAGGACGATATTCCTGGCCCAACTAGGCGACCATAGGAAAGCATAAGTTTGAAAATGTTATTATCTTCGCGCACTAGGTGGCGGGGTTTTCCTACAATGACAACCCAAATAACGCGAACCAAAGCAATGGTGTTTTTTTTTCGCCATTTAAGTACAAGCCATTCAAGACGTACCTTGCAAACCATTGACTGGCCACTGCCGTGCACCTCCCGCTCACTGAGAGGTTTCCTTTTATTATACTCTTAGTGGGTAAAATAAAAATTGGTGTAGTGATTGTTACGAAGGCCAAAAAATAGATGGTGAGGTGATGGTGGAGTACTGAATATATTACAGAGAATGGTCCCCGGTAGTGTCCGGGTGTCAACGTCAAATCCCTGTTGATAGAATTATCAAGTTCAAACTCTGACAGGCTACACGCCGGAAGGACTGCCCCTAGAAGACATGAGTGTACTTGACCCGTGGGATAGCAGACGGGCTCGAAGAAAGAAGACTACCGACCTACAGTTGAAATGCCAATAATGCAAAAGGTCGGTTGACGCTCAATCCTTTGCATTATTACATGTTTGCATTATCAGATCAAGGTTTGTATTCACTTGAATACAAACCTTGATTTTTGTCAACGCCAAAAGTTTTGCATTATGGGATATTTGCATTATAACCTTTTGCATTATTAGCATTTCAACTGTAGTAGATTAGGAGCAAATATATGCATTGGGTGCCTACGGTTGCTCAGAGTCTTTTTTCGAACGCATATCCAATGTACCTTTCCTGCACGACACCTTCGAGGATGCATTCAACAGAAGCAAGCCATATGTCATTCTTTTGGGGATGTACAATACCTTACCGAAATTCCTTGGGCCGATCTTATTCGCCTGAGCCTGATTAAACAAGTTGGACCTTGACAGGTACATTTGCCCCTGCAGGTTTTATTTTTTCGTACCAAGACTCAAACTTGAGACTCGATAAATAACACTCTACTTGTCCCTGTGACATTGGACTCACCAAGGAAATGTCAGCTTTACGCGCTCACAATGTAAAGATTCGTTGTACTTGTCGTCCTCGCTTGGTCTCAGAGATCACACGCAATGTAATCGACTCCCCATATAAAGAGAAGCAATGATACTGATGTGATGAAATGTCTAAGACGGTGGTGGAGGAGTTTAAGTGATGAATGACCGAACACTAACTAACCGAAGCCGGCCAAATACGGAACGCGTGGGTAAGCCAAATACCTTACACACAAGGTCGACCCGCTGGCGAATCCAGGTGTCTTATTATCTTTTTGTGACCCACTTTCTGTACTCAAGGTACATTAGATAGGCCAATGTTAGCGTTGGGGCTTGAAGGATCGGCGAACAAGCTTGGCGCAGGCGTTATCCAACATTTACCAAGTGGCTCAGTAAATGTTTTATCCAACGTCCGACATACCTACATAACACCACCTGGGGAGGGTTTTCTACCTCGTGATACTGCTCAGCACCATCGACAATGGGCGTTGAAGGTCATTCGGGACGCGATCGAGCAAGCTGGGATACGAATGAAGGATCTGGACTGTATTTGCTATACCAAAGGTACACTTCTCTGACCATTTGTTTTCCTATCGCCTCAATATATGCCTCTAGGACCTGGAATGGGGGCGCCCCTTCAGAGTGTGGCTTTGGTAGCCCGAACGCTCTCCCTCCTGTACAACAAACCTCGGGTAAGAGTGAACCACTGTGTTGGACGTATGTAGTTACCTTCTATTATGACTTTTCCTCTTCTCATTTCGTCGTCCTAGATATCGAAATGGGACGGACAATCACCGGTGCCTCCAACCCGATTGTACTCTACGTATCAGGGGGCAATACTCAAGTCATAGCATATTCACAACAGCGATATCGGATATTCGGCGAGACCCTCGACATTGCAGTGGGGAATTGCTTGGATCGATTCGCTCGCATCATCGGACTTTCGAACGACCCATCGCCTGGGTACAACATCGAACTTTCTGCTAGAACGAAGAGATCACTCAAACTCCTTCTCCTTCCATACGCCACAAAAGGTATGGATGTGGGCCTCAGTGGAATACTCACTGCGGCAGAGGGGTATACCCATGACAAGCGATTCAGGCCGTCACTCAGCGAAATGAAAGAGAGAGAGAATCTGGACGACGTCATCACTCCGGAAGACCTGTGCTTCTCGCTCCAGGAAACTGTGTTCGCGATGCTGGTTGAGATAACTGAGCGAGCTATGGCCCACGTCGGGAGCAAGTAGGTGCTAATAGTGGGTGGTGTTGGGTGTAACGAGCGTTTGCAGGAGATGATGGGTATTATGGCCGAGGAGGGAGGTGGGAAGGTCTTCGCTACTGATGAAAGGTGGGCATCTGTCTCGTCACATCGAAATTGGGACTTACCAACGGGTGATCACCAGATTCTGTATAGACAATGGCATAATGATTGCCCAGGCTGGACTCGTGAGTTATCGAATGGGGTACAAGACCCCGCTGTCTGAAAGCAAGTGCACTCAACGGTCTGTTTCATACATGGAGTTTGTATATCGCAATTGCTTACTTGCTATTTGTAGATTCCGGACTGACGAAGTGCATGTTGCTTGGCGGGCGTGAGTTGGAAAGCCATTGCGTCTGGGATTACACACCAGCATGTATCTACCTGAGGCGGGTGATTCGTATGAGTACGCCGGAGAAGCCGGTTGTAGCAACACAGGTGGTAAAAACAACTTGGACTCGACCGCCCCCATGATCTGGACCTGAAAGGTGTCGAGCCAGCTTTGTACTGTGATATTGTGGTATATATATTCTAATGAACACCTTTCCATCTCAATTGCGCTTGGACGGGGCAGGGCCCGATTTTGAGCTGGCTGGGGCGCGTTGTCAGCCGCCCACCGGTATATTCCATGGCGCCTGGACGGCCTTTCGTCCCATCAGCCGAGCGCATCTAACTTGGACAGGAGGCGGCGCTCGATAGGCGCAAACCCTCGTGAATGGAATAAATCAGGACAAATATCACCCTCGAAATTTCTACACTCGTGGTTAAACCCTGTTGTATCTCAAACCGAGGGCAAGAGTTGTATTTTACCGAATACTATGATCGCGTGGTCATGGCCGGTACGTCGTTGATGAACGATATACTACCCTCCGCCTGACTTGTGATAGGAATTAATGTATGATTGTCTTTGAAACGAGTGCATTGATACCATCACACCCCTGAACATCATTTCTGTCAAGAAGTCGCGCGGATGTGCTTACCTTGCGCTATGAATATCGGCGGATCACTCATTCAAGTTCAACATTGTCAACTATAAGATGTATATCTTATCTGTCGACAGCAACTTTCATGTACTGCCGCGTGAATACTGATTCGTCTGGATCACTCACCTGCAAACTGCACTATCCGTTGTTCATCCGATATAGTGGTCCGGATCCTCCGTGAGAGTGCCATCCTCATCCATGAGAGCAAAGGGAGGCCACTCGGTTCATCTCCCCGACGTCGCAGGTGGCAAAATCACCCTCAACCCACTGGACTTGAAGCCCTGCTCACCGAGTTTGCCTCAAACTCGCGCTTGGTGACACGCGCTTGCATTGAACGTTGATCCTTATGCGGTAAGGAGTTTGACCGCACATTGCATGCTTCCCCATTGACCATTGCTCGGACGTAGCCATTCCATGAGTTGCAAACCTCGGCCTCTCTGAAGCATATACGATACCGGTCGTCCTTCGCTTGCATCTTTAGTACATGTGCGTCGTCCCTCTCCTTCGAACAAGCACCAGTACGGATGTTTATGCTGTTTATGCTGCAGACTGCCGTTGATCTCGGAACGAACCCCCCAGTACACAACACGGAGCGCCGGCGTACATTATCAGCCTAGGGAGAAGCGCACCCCGCACTCTACTGTCGACCGGCCATTGACCGAGATTAGCTATTCGTCTGGGTCGCTCAGCGTGGACGTGCGTGACGCACAAATCATATTATGGCGCAGTGCTAGAGCCTCCCAAGACCCTAGGGACCATACCTGTAATCCACCTTGTAAATAACATACCCCTGCGCACTGATTCGTAGACTGCTGGCGCCGTAACCACAGAAAAATATTGATTTCTCTCTTTTAGCCTTTGTCGCTTCGGAGCCACGGGATCTATCGTTATTATTTAATACGGAAGTATACTGACGAGCATATATTATTGTCCCGCCGACCTACATCCCTTCGTCCTGCTCCGCCTCCCTCTCTCACGACTCCACGACTCCACCTATTTCCACTCGATACACCCGTATTCCTTATTTTGAAATCACGTTCTAACATTTTGTCTTTGAACCCGCCCATGTACGTCTGCCACCTTCAGTTAGACTTGGCCACTCCCATGTCTTAATTGGACCGACATTTATAGTTACCCACAGGGCTAGTGGCCTAGATACGCCACTCATACAGCTATTAACCGGAGTGTGGAATATACTCTGTCTCACTTGACAAATCAAAATCGTCATGCCCCCATGCCGTCGTTCCCCTCATGGTCGATAAATACACGGGCAAGAAACTATAGGAATCTGTACACCTAGGCGACTATCCTAGAGTGCCTTCGCACAAACTCAGGCTTTTTTGGCTGTCTCGCTACCACAGAGCGGCGACCGCAAAGGCCATTCGCAATTTAGGCCACACCCCGTGAAACGAAGGAAAACGACACACCCTTGTAAGCAGCCGTAGGAGTATGACATACAGCAGTCTTCTGTGATACCCCTTCGCATCTCGAGCGCCTCTGAACACAGCACAGGATCCGTCACCTCATAAACCCGAGCATTAATGCCACAAATTCGATAGGACCCCACCCTCCCTCCCCTTCCCCACTTTGCCGCAGGGAGTAAAGCACAGATTCCAGCCCATTCCAGGCCAATCGCAATGAAAGCGCTCCATGTCCACTCTTCCCTACTCTTCCTTTCGACTCTTCTATTTGGTGTTTCCGCGGCGACTCGAAAGTACGACCTCAAGATTGAGAAGAAGGATGTTTCACCCGACGGTCAGGAGCATTTCAACGAGACCAGGTCCGCTCTCTGATCAGCTGACTAGGCTTTAAAAGGAGCGCATTGGTCATTCACGGACAGACTCCAGGACCTGAACTCCGTTTCGTTCAAGGAAATGCAGTTGAGGTAAGCAAGCTGAAGGTTTATGATTTGAAGAGTACTCACAGTCGGGTATAGACCACAGTCATAAACTACAGTGGCTTTCCTTGACGATCCATGTACGCTGTACTTTTGCCGCTTCGGAAAGTGATCAAAAAGGGACCCAAAATCCTTGAATTGCATGACTGGAACCATTATCCCTCCGAACATCTTATTGAGGAGTGGGAGAAGACGTGAGTATTCAACCTGTCAAGAGGTCATAATATTTACAGCGCTATAGCCATATCGAGCCGTTGTGCCAAGATTCCATCCGTATCAACGGAATGGGTCAGGTCAAATGTCACCCTCAGAGCTTCTACACCCCATGGTTAAACCCTATCATACCTCAAGTTGGATGCAAAGGTTGTGTTCTCCCGAATAATACGAACGTGTTTCCTTGGCCGGCAAGTTGTCACTTGATGCACTCGACTCGCCGTCTGACTCACTGCAGGACACACACCCCGAACTAACAGACGACCGCCTTTGGGACGAGTGCATCGATACCAACACACCCCTCCACGTCGTTTCTGTCAAGCAGTCGGATGGGTGGGCGTATCTCGCGCTTGTGAATCTCGGCGGGTTAGACCAGCTCAAGTTTAGCATCGACGACCACAAGATGTACGTGTTCGCTGCAGATGGGAGCTTCCATTTCCCCCAGGAAGTCGATGTGGTGTCTATACCCATCGGCGGGCGTTTCGAAGTACTGGTTCGCCTGGATCGTCCCCTAGCGGACTACACCATCCGCGTTGCAGCCGATGTAGGGATACAGTTCCTCAGCGGGTATGCCGTCTTCAGCTACAAGCGCGATGGGTGCCCCAGTACGTTCACCTCCCCGCCGGCTGCTGTCGACCCTGCAATGGATTACGGGGGCGTTGTTGCGAATAACAAGACACTCCTCAACGCGTTGAGCCTGAAACCCTGGCCACCGTCCCCACCCCCACAGGCGAGTGACCACACCTTCAAGTTCCACGTCGGTGGGACGGATGCGACCGCGTGGGCACTGAACATTGACCCCTATTCGGTAATGAGTATGACCCTATACATCATATTCTTCGTTGACGATTGTGAGGATGTAGCCATTCCATGAGCTGGACACACCTGTGCTCTTCGCACCCGCACAAGCCATGTCTGCGTTGTCGCCCAATCTTCGACCTGCGTATCCAGCACACGTGTGTCCTTCCGCCCTCATTTTTAAGTAGATCCAATGCTGATCCTATCTCCCTTGCAGTCGATCGTAGATCTCGTACTTCAATCGAACCCAGGGAACCCCCCTCACCCAATGCACAAGCACGGGACGCCTGTGTATATCATTGGCCAAGGTTCAGGTGCATTCAACTGGTCCTCTGTCGCCGAAGCCATCACCGCCTCCCCTCCCTCGTTCAACCTTGTCAACCCACCTCTGCGTGATGGCTTCCTCACATTAGCCGCCGCTACGGATTACAGTTGGACCGTGATCCGCTATGAGGTGCCCGTGAACACTGTCACATTTATGCACTGTCATATCAATGAGCACCTATTCGGTGGGATGGCAGTGGTGCTGTTGGAGGGTGCTGACTCTCTACCACCCATCCCTGATGAATACTTGAGGTTCCAGCAGTATGGAACGTTCTGATTGGACGATGCGTGTGCCAGGTATCCGGTCACTATCCGCGCCCCCTGCGTGGTGATTGGAAGCTGGGTGGTGCCTCCTCCGTGGACGTTCTGTTATCATGCGTGTGCATTTAATTCCGCTACGGACTGGCTTAGTGTGACGAAACCATTTCACGGTCTCTGTTGGTTTCTATCCATGAATACAAGATGTGCAAATGGAGGGTACTTCGCCACTAGAGGGCCACCACGTTGTGGTTATGAATGGCCCAGATTAAAAAGACTTACGGCATGAGTGGAGTCTGTGAGGGTTTTAGGGTTTACTTTCACACGGAAGAGGAAAGGGACTGTATTTGCACTAAACGTTGTTGGCAGAGTGAGGGGCCTCAGGGCTCGAACTCTGCGATGTCAGGGAAGCAGATTACTAACGAGCCGATCTAGGCTCCGGTGGTGCCTGGTCTCGGGAATGGCGCCGGGGTCCGAAACCGCGAAGTAATGAGAATCCCGCTCGGGATGGTGACGGGACGGTGACGGTGTCTTTGTAATTATGGAATGTTGACGGGGTCGTTACAGCGTGTCAAGAGGCGGTTATGGCAAGGGTACTGATACACGCGCCAATCTACCGCGATTGCGTTTTAATCCTTGTGGTGCATTTGCATTCAATGGACTCTGAGCACAACCCCGAGCCGAGTGTACCCACTTGCAGGGTCACACACGGGCGCGCTTCATTACGGTTTAGAATTCTGGAGCAATGATGAGAGAAAGCGAAAGGCGTGGTACACGTTGGAAAGCTTCGAGGCTGGAGAATTACACCTGTGTACATGAGATCGCCGTGTGGAATCTTGTCACATCTCTGTCCCAGATTCAGGGGCACTCCGTTTAATCAGCGGGCTACCAATCAGACGGCGCAGTCTGCCCGGCTCCGTCCGCTGCCCCGAAGGCGGCCGGGCTAAATGCTGACCTCTCAACTAGCACAGCCTCCGACGAAACGAAACTTGCAGCCCTCACTGGTCCTCGTCTGAAATATAATCTTGCTTCCTTAGCCCGCAGAACTCAAAGACCAGAAACGCGCACTCACCGGTAACGACAAACTCGTGGCTTTTCATTGCTGAAGGTCGGTTTGAGACCGCGGAACAGTGGTACCCCGACAGACCAACGAGGAAACGAAAACGAGAGGGCGGACTTGTGCCGATGTCGCTCGGCACCCCGCGTCTCATACCTTTTGACGAATTACTCAGGCTGGCAATCAAAACGTGATGTCGTATGAAGTTCTCTGGCGCGAGACTTGTAAAGTGGCACTGCCTCCATCCAAACGCCTCGTTCGTTTCATTCTTTTAACCAATTATACGGTGAGCCGTACGATATTTATCGTATCCTGTAGTCAGAGCCTCTCATCCGTTCTCTCTCTGGAAGGCCACAAGCTCCTTGTAGGTCTTGCACCTCACATTCTCCCAAACGGTATCGGGTGTGTGCAGGCCACTAAAACTCATCGAACAGAACACTCGGTTCGCAGTAGCGAAGTCCCGTTATTTCACGAAGTACCTTATGGAACGCGCAATCAAGACGTGTCAGACACTAGAAACCGGGCTGCAAATAGCGAGCGATCTACTTACAGACTCGGTACACAGTAGAAACCCGATTCTGAGACGTCCCACAAATAGAAGGGTATGTATCAGGCTGTACGCGAACAAACAAAAGGATTTACATGTGGCCATTATCGCAGCTGGGGCTAGGCTATGTGCGACCTGGCGGTATGGCTGCCAGCGTGTACACCTTTCCGACACAGGCCACCGTCCTTCCAGCGTAAGGCTAGCGAGCCGTTTGTCAATCGGGATTTGCAATTTCTGCTATGCCTGCGCGTACCCAAACGATCAAATAGGCTGTGTTCGCTGTGTCCGATTGTTATTTCCGATTATTGGAGGCGAAGTGGCACAACCCCCGCGTGCTATGTACTGCTATGCCACAGACTGTAGTTATTCCGTTATCAAACGCCGATATATATCGGATCGCCCTCTAGATACGAATACGAGTGAAGTTGTAGCCGAATATCCCTTTCCTCCTGTGTTTTCTGTGAGGCTGGTACTCATTTATGAGGTGATTGGGCTATGGTTCTCCATATGTGGCGGGTTCTATTTGCTTGGCCAAGAATTACTTGAACTCTCGTACACAATCTCAGTCCATCGCACAATCTGCATCCGTCGTCTCTTTCCAAATAAGAAAGGGAATCGAAGGACTTGTGCCACCAATTGAGAACAACAAGGAAAGAAGTATTCGATATCTCTATGTTTTCTTTGCCTCTGACTTGATTCCATAAGCAGGCGAAACTCAGACGTGTTCAGGGACAAACGTCTGAAGTTGAAGGAGTTGACACCGGCAAAGCTCACTATAGTCGTGAGTCATGTCGACGCTTCGGAAATCACCTACTTCTAACAGATTCCCCCATTCACATGTTAGTCGACCTTACCAATGGGTCTGTATCCACTCCTTGTCTACATTACATGCTCCAGAGGTCCATTTGGCGTCTCTGGAAGGACTTTCTCCGATAAACGCTTCGCCTATATATATGCCATCGATGATATTGGGCGAAACTCCAATAGCCAAAGAGCAACTAATATACCAAACTACATGCACAGAGTGTATTCGAAAGACAGGTTAGGAAGCTAAGCTCCGGAAAATTTGGGTCCAAGAGGTCCCAAAGACAAAATCGTCAAAATCAAGGGAAACAGATCGCTCGCTAGATGTCAGGGGGATCGTCAGGCGAGCAAGCGAATGCAGGCCTGCACGACAGTCTTGGGGTACCCAGTATAGTAAGCCACCCTCTGGGTCTCTCACCCAACCATTCGGGTCGGGCTTTGCATAAAGAGAAGCATGCATTGAATTACAAGAGACGGATTGGACGCAGATGTATGGTGATGCGTCGCATGCACTGGCGGGGTTGTTATTAGACCCAGAGACGATGTGTGCCCATAGAAGAGAAAGCAACTTACAGCTCCGAGCCGGTGTGCCCGTCGAGAGGCTTTCCAACCGCAGCAACAGTCTTGCAATCCCAGATTCGAATGGTGCGGTCCGAGGCTCCGGAGATAATGTGCCGCCCATCGGGAGAATAAGCAACGGACTGCACCCAGTCACTATGCCCCTCAAGAGGTTTGCCGCGTGCAGCACCAGTCTCGGCATCCCAAATTCGAATGGCGCAGTCTCGGGATCCGGAGATGATGTTCCGGCCATCGGGAGAGTAGGCAACGGAGCACACCGAGCCAGCATGCCCCTTGAGAGGCTTGCCGACTGCAGCACCAGTCTCGGCATCCCAAATTCGAATGGTGCGGTCGTGAGATCCGGAGATGATGTTCCAGCCATCGGGAGAGTAGGCAACGGACTGCACTGAGCCAGCATGCCCCTCAAGAGGTTTGCCGACTGCAGCACCAGTCTTGGCATCCCAAATTCGAATGGCGCGGTCGGAGGACCCGGAGATGATGTTCCGGCCATCGGGAGAGTAGGCAACGGAGCATACCCTGCCAGCATGCCCCTCGAGAGGCTTGCCGACTGCAGCACCAGTCTCGGCATCCCAAATTCGAATGGCGCAGTCGTGGGATCCGGATATGATGTTCCGGCCATCGGGAGAGTAGGCAACAGACCACACCGAGCCAGCGTGCCCCTCGAGAGGCTTGCCGACTGCAGTACCAGTCTCGGCATCCCAAATGCGAATGGCCCAGTCGTCGGATCCGGAGATGATGTCCCGGCCATCGGGAGAGTAGGCAACGGACAACACCGTGCCAGTATGCCCCTCGAGAGGCTTGCCGACCGCAGCACCAGTCTCGGCATCCCAAATTCGAATGGCCCAGTCGGAGGATCCGGAGATGATGTTCCGGCCATCGGGAGAGTAGGCAACGGACCACACCTCGCCAGCATCCCCCTCGAGAGGCTTGCCGACTGCAGCACCAGTCTCCGCATCCCAAATTCGAATGGCCCAGTCGTCGGATCCGGAGATGATATTCCGGCCATCGGGAGAGTAGGCAACGGACAACACCCTGTCAGCGTGCCCCTCGAGAGGCTTGCCGACTGCAGCACCAGTCTCGGCATCCCAAATTCGAATGGCCCAGTCGGAGGATCCGGAGATGATGTTCCGGCCATCGGGAGAGTAGGCAACGGAGTACACCGGGCCAGCACTCCCCTCGAGAGGCTTGCCGACTGCAGCACCAGTCACGGCATCCCAAATTCGAATGGCGCAGTCGAGGGATCCGGAGATGATGTTCCGGCCATCGGGAGAGTAGGCAACGGAGTACACCGAGCCAGCGTGCCCCTCGAGAGGCTTGCCGACTGCAGCACCAGTCTCGGCATCCCAAATTCGAATGGCGCAGTCGTCGGATCCGGAGATGATGTTCCGGCCATCGGGAGAGTAGGCAACGGACTTCACCTCGTCAACATGCCCCTCGAGAGGCGCACCGACCGCAGCACCCGTGTTGGCATCCCAGATTCGAATGGTACTGTCATTGGATCCGGAGATGATGTACCGCCCATCGGGAGAGTAAACAACGGAAGTCACATCCCCGTTATGCCCTGTTAGAGGCCCGCCAACTACAGCACCAGACTGAACATCCCAAATTCGGATAGTCTCGTCCCAAGATCCAGTGACGACGCGTGTCCCATTCGGGGAATAACTCACGCTGTTGACGGTCCCGGTGTGTCCAGTCCATTCCAATGGCGGCGCCGGCCATGACAACAGTTTCCCTCCTCGCATCTTGATGGTCCTAGTAAATTCCCTGTTGAATGCCCCTGACAAAGGTGACTGGGAGGGCAGGAATGGTCCCGCTGAAATATAAATGTGCGGAATGCTGAAGGAGATGGGGGTGTGGAAAGTGATGATGAAATGACAAATATCTTGAATTTTCTCAAGAAGTGTAGGATCCACGTCCTACAGCCGGTTCGAATCATCTTGGGATACAAAATAACAGCAAGCTGGAGGTGTACTCACCCTGACCCAGGATATCACCCTTCGAAGGCTTGGAGCACCAATTGGGACCACCCCCATAACGCTCAACACTTCAACCCAAAACAATGGGTACAGTCCTTCAAAGAATTCTTTCAAGCTTTCCAACACCAACACACGCTGATCGTGGTTATCTGGAGGAGAGCAAAGATGGTTCGACCAATGCAGGCAGCTATACTGCAGGGCGTCTGATATATTCTCTTGAACTCGCGATGGGAGATCTTTAATGTCTGTATTCGCGAGCCGGGAATCTTCTAGCTTGCAGATGTTGAAGCGGAGTTGCGTAACCATCATCTTGAGGCAAGCGGTCCCCAGTTGCACGTTCGCGTATAGGACGTTCACTTGATAGTCGCAGCGAGCGCTGACAAAGAAGTCGTAAATCGACAAATGCCGAACACGAATCCCTCTATTGGCAGCTTCATCTCTCCATAGTAAAGAGCTGAGAGCATCTGCCCATCTCTTAACGAGATACGGTTCCACTCCGGCCAGCTCTGCAATCGTCTCATCGCACAGTGCGCGGTAAGGAGCCGCTGTAATAATCACTCCAATTATTCGCTGAAACTCGGCACTATTGTGCGCTATTCTTGCTTTGAGGATATTGGAGTAAAGTTCGTATAGAGATTCTACACCAGTCTCGGCTGAGTCACCCAAAGCTACTTTCAAGGACTTCTTGGGGTCCTCACAACGCTCAAGGGAAAGAACAAGAGTCTTAATGAAGATGAAAAGACCGTTCGCCCGAGAGGTAGCTCGGCTGAAGTCCGATTCCTCGGGCCATGGGGTGGGGAGATGCCACTCCTTAACCACCAAATCGAACTGGCTTCTGGCGAAGGCCCGCAAATCGGCACCAGCATCTTGATCTCTGGCCAAATCACATGGTATATACGACGACTGGGTAAGAGTATCGAAGAAATGTTGGATATCGACTTCGGTTCTGCTGGTGATGATAATCCTGAGCCACGGAACCTGTGCAGCGGCATCGGTCAGGACCTTGAGAATCCC
>Ga0307515_10009169_pt1 | contig 19178 bp, 7 predicted proteins | sample 17_EM_MG_FD_194513 | JGI IMG/M metagenome (GOLD analysis project Ga0307515, IMG submission 194513) | Populus trichocarpa ectomycorrhiza microbial communities from riparian zone in the Pacific Northwest, United States - 17_EM | ecosystem: Host-associated > Plants > Roots > Unclassified | place...
AGATGTCCACGGCTTGGCTGCAGGCTCGGCCGTGGACATCCGCGAATGTCGACGGGGGTTGTATGTGTCACGTGCGGCTCAGCGACTAAGCGGGCGCTCAGCCGAGCCGTGAACACCAAAATATTAACAATCGTCCTCACCAAAGACCTCCGAGGAGCTCCACCATAATGGGCCGCGGGCGTGCGTCCAATGATGCAGATTTTGTTTAACCTACTTAATATATCGTTCCAAAGAACAAGAAGGCGAAAGAACACCTCCCCGAGCCATTAAATCGATTAAATCTACGGTTTTAATTCGCCGATAGAATTTAAGCAATCTAATTGGTCCACTAAAAAGGGACGTGTCTCACCAGCGCATGGGATAATAGTAATACCGTTATAGAGAAGAAGTGTAAGGCACATTGCTAGGGTGTACGGTAGGGAGCAGGCAAGCCGAGCATGAGTCACAAGGGGAGTCGGTGGAAGAGGACGATATGGTAATAAGGGTAGGCAATAGCCTCGTACGGAGACGAACCGATGAGGGAGGAAGGAGGCTGCAAGCCCGAGGAGCTTATAAGGGGTGGCCAAGGCCTAGCCGAAGGCTAGCCTTGGCAGCCCCTGAGAGCTCCCGGGATGTAGGACCAAAAGTACCCTTATAAGAAGTTACTTTTTTTCCTTATTAAAGAGGTTATAGGCTACTAAAAGCAAAAGGCCATAAGGCTAGTATTAACGTACTTTAGGATAAGACGCGGCTCTCCTACGCTTAGTTCGCGGCTATATTATAGCTATAATAGACCTTTATTAGGTATAAAAGTGTCACAGGACTGCCGTTCTATGCGCTACGCCGTACGCGTAGCTGGTTTCCTTTTCTTGCTTAGCACTGTTCGGTAGATAGTTAATCCACCCCAACGCCCCTATATAGATTTAGCCTTACCTTAGCAGGCTTAGACATGATTCTATTAGTGCGGATTTTCAGTTAGTCCGTAAGCTAACTAACTACATTTATGCGAAACTACCAGAATTACGTCTAAGCCGTATTCACAACGTTTATTACGCGCTTTAATAATATCCGCATTATAGAGGTTACGGATATTAAAATAACTTAATATTAGTATTTTATATCCTTTCCTAAAGTTTATTGATTATATAACAGAACCTAGGCTTTTAGGCTATATTAGATCTTCCTAGGGAATTTAAGCCTAGCTGGCTAGGTGTAGAAAGCGGGTTTAAAAGGCTAAAAAGGTCTCTATTGTTTTTATATTTAGGCTTTTATAATTAAGTTAGGCGTTTTATACTTTAAAGGGGTCCTTATAAATAGAAGACAGGTAAACAATTATCTCTTCTCTAGAGAGGAAGGGATCTACTAAGTCCTATGCATATCGCGAATGTAGGTATATCTATATATCCTTACCGGTGCGGCTAAAGATATAGGCCATTTTAGCCTAAGTAGTAGGGAAGTAGTCCGCATTAACTTTAAGCTTATTCTATAATTAAAGCTTCTAATTATTAAATATAGGGTTAGTTCCGTCTATAAGTAATAGGGAGTCTGCGACCTTTGCGGACCGCAATAATACTAATACTATATATTAGGCTAGGGCCTTAAAGATTATAGCAAGTCTCTAGGTATCTAATAACTCTTTATTAGGTATAAGGGGTTCTCTAGCTTTAAGCAGCTCTTAAAGTTATTTAATTTCGGTATTAGCTACTATAAGCTCCATATAGGAGTTCGAGTTAGTTACTATTTCGCCATTAGAGGTATTTAAGGGTCCTATAGCTGCTTTGCCGGCCGCTGTAGTTCTTAGTATAGTGATATAGTTATTAGGGTAACTTTTAGTAGGATTTTATAGGGGTTTTAGTCTATACTTATTCTATAAGTCTTATTACAGTCAAATCTCTTTATTACGATATTGGGTATATAACGATATTATTTATATTATAATCTACACCCCTTAATCAACCCTTTTTTGGTATAATATTACAATAATCTAACTTTTAATAATATTATTAAGCACCTACTACCAATATCGATATAAGCAGATTTTAATTCGTTAGATTTAGCCTTTACTTACCACAAGTTCAGCCATTAAATCTATTATACCACAATCGAAATCTATCAAAATAACCCTTAGATCTTACTCTCCATACTTAATTCTACCTTATTTATTATGGCAAGACATAAAAATCCTAAAAGGCCACGCCGCCATGGGTTCTCTAATTATAAGCGCCAAAAGATACGCGCTTACCACTAAAAACACCCTAATAAATTATAAAAGTAGATTGCTCTTTAGACAAGTAACTTCCTCCGTTAAAAGATTAGTTAATCCTTAATATTAGAAATACTAGGCAATAAATTCCAGAAGCTTAATATAGCTAAATTACCATCTGGGTAAGGCACGCGAGAGTAATAAAGAGGTAGTAAACAGCCTCTCTTAAAGGAGGCTCTCTTTAAGTGGCACTAACGCCTATAGAACTCTCGTATTCCTATTACTAGTAATTTTATACATGCTGCTGCCACTTAATTATAGCAACGAATACCTATACTAGCGGAAATAGTAGAGCCGAAGTGATTGCTTAGCTAGTTAGAAGGCTTTAAATCTCGCAACGGTATTCACAAGAGAAAGCAGCATAGTAAGGCTGCCTTAGTTAATATGGAGGGAGCAAAAGATCGCATAATAGAGCTTCGAGCGATCGTCGCGCCTTATCTACTAAAGAACGTTTATAATATAGATAAGACCGGGCTATTTTGGAAGGCTATACTAGATACTATATTAGCTACTAAGCCTTAATTAGAAACAAAGAAGTAGAAGGCATAGATTACCCTAGGCCATTACTCTAATATAAATGGCTTAGACAAGCTTCCTCTTCTTATAATTGGCTTATTATAACGGCCATGTTACTTTACGGCTAATCGTATTAATATAGCCTTATTAAACGTTATATGGAGGTATAATAAGAAGGCCTAAATAACGACGGTAATTATACTTAAGTAGCTCACCTAGTTTAATAAAAGGATGTACTATAGGAAGATACTCCTCTTAATTAACGGCTTTAGCGCCTATAAAGTAGCTATTCGAATACTAATTAAGAATAGCTCTCTTAAGAATACGCGCGTAGAGTTCCTTCCTCCTAATTATACCTTAGTATACCAGCCTCTTAATTAAGGGATAATCGTAAACTTTAAGCTGCTCTATAGGCGATACTAGCTACAATTTATAGTGGAGCGCTTACTTTAAGGTAAGGATCTAATTAAGCAGATCCACGTCTTATAGGCAATTTAATGGTTAATTAAAGCTTAGGTAAAAGTTACACCACAAACAATTAAGAATTGCTTTATTAAGTCTATACTATTTAGCTCTTATATAGGCCCACGGCCTCGCCCTTAAGACTATATAGATCCTCCCGTTATTACTAAGATAGAGTAAATAGCAAAATAACTAAAGGCCGTAGGAAGAATTCGCAAAGTAATAAATATTTAGGATTTTATTAAGCTACTAGGTAAGAAAGTAGAGGATTTATTAAAGGATCTTATTAAGTATATAGTAGAGCTCTACGCAGGGCCTGATCGCGATATGGAAATAGATAAAGAAGTTATTAAGCAGCCTTAAATTAAGCTTAGTAAGGCGCTCGTGGCCTTATAAAAGCTTTATCTTTATAAGGAGCAGTAAAGTAATTCTAATAGAGACGTAATTACGACTCTATTAAGGTATAAGCGTCGGCTTTAAGGCTAACAACCTTAAAACACCAAGCAGCAATTAATTATAATATATTTTAGTGTAGCCAATCACTTAATTATAAGTTTATAAGCGTAGATATATAATATTATTACTAAATTTTAATTTTGGTGCATTTTACATACAATTACAAAATATAACGATACCCTTAGTATTATAATACGCTCGGCCGAACCAACCGTATTGTACTAAAGAGATTTAACTATATTCTTTTCTATTCTTCTAGTTCTATTTTATTCTTTAAGTTTTAGTAATAGTCTTTAGGTCTATTTCTATATTCTATTCTTATTTACAGTTTATAGATATTTTTAAGTTCCTTCTTAGAAAGAAGAGTAGACGAGCTTTAGATAATATTAGCGACTTAGTTAATTAAAGCACGAGTATAGTAAAAGGGTCGCGCAAGCCTATATAATTGGATTGTCTATAAACGAGGATCTAAAGCTAGAGAAAGGAAAGGAGACGGAGGGCGGCGCCGCTTAATGTTATATATAATCCTCTAGTCACGTGACGGCAATTGTCTAAAACTATGTAAAATTGTCTGCGACTGTCTGCGACTGTCCGCGACCGTCCGCCACAATCTACCAGTTTCCATCAGCGCCGTAACAAATCCTATCCAATTTTTATTATTATTATTTTAGTTCCATTATAAAGGCATTATAAGGAGCTATAGTAAAAGAAGAGCGGAGGAACTAAAGATAAAGTTAGGTTTTATACTAGTAAAGAATTAGCTATAAGCCGTATTATAAAGTACCTTTCCACTAAAAAATTTCCCTAGTGGTTTTAGCCGGAACTCTATAAAAGCTTAGTAGAGGTAAAGTCTTAGAGAACTAAGACCTTTAAAGGGGAGGTAATTGTAACGGAATCCCCTAAAAGGTATATATTAGATAAGATAGTAGGAGGTTTTATTTATATCCCATCTATATTTTATCTACGTCTTAAATAATATAGTTAGATAAATAAGGGGCGAAGGGTTTTACTAGCGTCTTAGAAGGATTATATAGGGAGCTAGTTCTCCTCTAGAGAAGAACTAGCAATTAGTCTCTAAATAGAAGAGGTTAAAAAGCATTTGTCCTTTATTATGTAAAGCTTATTTTACCTTAACTTATCTTTTACTTACCTATAACTCTTATTCTATACTATTAATTAGATAATTATACGTTCCGGTTAGACTGGCCTCTTATAGTTACTAAATATAAAATTTAAGTAGATACCGGTTAGCTATTACTGCGGGGTAACTGTTATTATAGGTTTAGAGTAATATAATAGTAGCTTTTACCTCTCTACTACTACATATATAGGAATCAAGTCTTTACTTTATATTTAATAGATATAATTAATATTATAATATCCGTATAAGCTAAGATAAAGATATCTATATAAGCTAAAATAAAGATATTTATATAAGCTAAGATAAAGATAACCGTATAAGCTAAGAAAAAGGCACCTATATATCCGCACTATTAATAATTACTAAGGTAAGTCACTATAGTAGCAATTATTTATTAGTAAGCTAATTTAATAAAATTACTAGCGTGGATATTTACCTTTAATTAACCTCTATACCTCTTCTTCCTCTACTAACCTTCTACCTTACCGCACCGCACCATAAACTTTATTATTATTATTTTATCTACTATCCCTTAGCATTCTACTATCTATAATGCCTTAATTTATACCTATAAATAATGTTAATACAAATAATAGTAGCTAGGCAATTAAGGAACTTAATATACGTGAAATAAATAAGGATACTATTAAGCACGCTATAGCTACTCTTACTAAGCCTTTAGACTCTGTTCCTAAAGAGTAAGCTTTTTAATATTAAATTATGCCTATAGCTAATATAGTTTTAGAAAATATATACCGAAGCGCTCTTTATAAAATTTAGTAGATAATAAAAATATAAATAGAGCAAAATCTGCTAAAGATCTGCGTACCTTTTTACTGCCTATATTTTTGCCGTAGACCACTTTACCGTTAGTTTCTTTACTATCCGCTTTTTTACCGCCTGCCTCTCTACTACTACTATCTAATACTTCTAAAAGGAGGCTTAATAAGGCTCGTTTATCTTCTTTTCTTAAAAAGTAGGCTAAAAAGGCTGCTAATATAAATCTAAAGGCTAAGATAGCCATTAAATCGTATATATTAGTTATACTATTTTAATATCTTATCTACTAATTTACCTCTTATAGTAACCTAAACATTTATAAGGGTTTTTTTAAATAGCGAATCTTTAGATAGCGGTAAAAATAAAGATCTTAATAACGCCAACTTTTATAACCTCCGCAGCCCTCGCAATCTCCACAGCCCTTATAATCTCTATAGTACCACAAATATAAATAAGCGCCTTCCTATCTAAGTGCCGTTAGTAAATAAATGGTACACTCTAAAAGCTAGTGTTTAGGAGAATATAAAGGAAAGTCGCTAGTGGATATTAACGCACATCTAAAATATTAAAGGTAGCTTTAGTAAGCTGCGCAATCAGCTATATACTTTATGCGAAAAGTATAGCTATAAATATTGCGTTTATAAAAAGGACTCCAGGCTTTATTTTAGGGGTATATACTTAAGATATTGTATAAGCAGTAGGTTGTGCGGAAAGGTATATACTAATAGTATACTATTATTCTATTAGCTAATACGTGTATAAGAAAGTTTACTAAATCTAAAGCTAGTTATACCTTAGAGCAGAAAATGTACAAAATTAGCTTCTACTAGTAATCTAGCTAAAACGCCTACTAAGAAGGTATAGTATCTACCTGTTAATAATACGGATATTACTAATATTCGTATAGCTTTATTCTCGCACTATCTCCGCCTACGCCACTACACCTCCTCCTACTAAGACCTCCTCCCCTATTAAGACTCTTACTTATAGCAGTACGCATAGCTATAGAGGCACCCGCTCTACCGCTGCTCCTCTAACTTTTTCGCTAATTACTAGCACGCCAAGTGCTGCTATTACTGCTACCGCTTCCGCTAGCATTGGGTCTATTAGGGTATATTTAGCTATTACTGTTTCTATGCGTATTAATATAGTTTGTAAATGGGTAACTAATATAACGAAAGATATTTAAGCTATAGACTGCCGGTTAAATGGGTTTAGAGATTCTCTAAGTAAGATAAAGGATAAGCTTACGTTCCTAAGGCGTAGTATTATTATACTTATACGCAATACTAGGCTACTAAATATCAAATAAGTAGATATAAGTTAGCTGTTGCTGCGGGTTAGCTATTGTTATAAGTTTATAATAATAAAATAGTAGCTCTTACCTTTTTGCTACTATATATATAGGAATTAAGTCTCCGCCTTATATTTAATAGATATACTTAATTAATATTATAATATCCGTATAAACTAAGGTAAAGATATCCGCATAAGCTAAGATAAAGAAATTTATATATCCGCACTATAAAATAGCTAACTGCTACATTATATACTACGCATTAAGAAGATTATACACTAGCTAAAATTAATATTAATAAAAAGAACTTGCTTAATATATTAAGACAGAAACGTACTATAAGCCTAAGCATTTAAAAGTCCTCTAATATATTATCTATAGCCTTATTAAATCCGTCTTTATAAGGGTTATATAGTAAACCACTAATATAAGACATCCGAATATTAAAATTAGAAATGCCGCCATATAAAAACCGCTTTAATCTAAGTTAAAAAATAGCAGATGCCTTAAACCTAACATCCCGTATACGCTAACGCACAATTAAGTCCTTAGCAATTATATCTGTAAGGGACTAGATATTAACCTCTACTTTAGCTAACTCTAGAGTAAATGCCTTTACCTTAATAGGCACCTAGTATACCGTAAAGCTGGCTAACCTTTTAAATATACCTATTAAAGAACTACCCAAACTAATTCCTATTTACGGGTATAATAGACGGATAGGGCTACCTATTACAACTATTATATAAATTCCCTTCCGCGTTAATAGACAAAGGTAGTATAACGTCCCCTTTCTTATTACGGACCTAGGAAGCCATAATATAATCTTAGGAAGAAAATAGCTAGCCTATTTAGGCTTATAGCTCAACGTATAAAGTAGGCGGCTTATCTAGCCTAAAACCCTACCCCTAACCCCTTCTTTTATAAAAGAAATCAGCATTATAATGGAAAACTTTGTACGGCCCTAAATTAATACTATTTACTAGGTAGATGCTATGCGTAGAGATAAGGCCTTTAAGAAAGATATACAACTTAACCTATAATAGATCTATATACTACGCCGCCCTAAACTAGCTATATTACGCCACCTATACTAAAGACCTAGAAAGCTAATAGTAACCTAGCTAAGTTAACTACGGAGAACTTAGGCCTTATATAGCTATAAAGGAAAGCTAAGAATATCGGACGCTATACTAAACTAATAGATAGGAAAGATAACTTATAGAAAATAGAATATAAGCTAAGGAAGACTATAAATACTATACCATAAAATACAAACTAATAGATATCCGTAAAGAAACCAGCGGACCTCCTATTAGTTAATATCTGCTATATTAGTGCTATAGGATTCTACTAGAACTTAGTTTAGCCTAATACTATTACCTTTACAACTAGCTTATACGAAATTAATTAAATAATTAAGGAAAAGGAAAGCGAGCTTAGCGGATAAGAAAGTAAGCTTATAGATAAGGAACTAGTAGAATAAAAGCTGCCCTATTAATACTAGAAATTTAAGGATATATTCTCTAAAGTAGTGTCTAATATACTTCTACCTTATTAACTATATAACTACAAGATCGAGGTTAAGCAGGGTAAGGAAAATACCCTTAGCTTTAGCCCTCTTTATAAGTAGTTTATTACTAAATTATAGGCTATAAAGCAGTATTTTATTAATAACCTAAATAAGGGCTTTATTAAGCCTAGCTAAGCCCCTTTTACCTTATCTATTCTCTTTATTAAAAAGCTAAATATAGGATTCCGCCTCTATATTAACTACTATAAGCTAAATAATATAACTTATAAGGACCGCTATCTACTACCCCTACTTAATAAAACTCTAGCCTAAATAAGTAGAGCTAAGGTTTTTATAAAGCTTAATATCCGCTAGGCCTTCTACCAAATTAAAATAAACCCTAGGTTTAAGGATCTTATTATATTTTAGACCTATTATAAAATATATAAATATAAAGCACTCCCTTTTAGACTAACTAATGGACTAGCTATGTACTAGCGGTATATAAATAATATACTCTTTAACTACCTTAACGACTTCTATACAGCCTATTTAGATAATATTATAATCTACTTTAAGAACGAGCTAGAATATAAGGAGTATATTTATAAAGTCCTATAACAGCTCTATAAGGCTAGCCTCTAGGTTAATATTAAGAAGTTAGAGTTTAGTGTTAAGCGTATAAAGTACCTAGGTTTTATTATTAGTATAGATGGAATTAAACCTAACCTAAAGAAAACGGCCGTAATTAACTAGTAGGTAACCCTACAGACTATAAAGGGGGTATAATTATTTTTAGGTTTTTATAACTTCTACTAAAGCTTTATTAAGAACTATAATAGAATTGCCTAGCTTCTTAACTATCTTATTAGAAAATACCAGCCCTTTTACTTTAACGCTATATATAGGCAGGCCTTTAATAAGCTTAAAAAACGGCTAGTATCGGCTCCTCTACTTGCCTATTTTAACCTAAAACGGCCCTTAATACTAAAAACTAATACCTTAGATAGTGTAATAGGTAGTATTTTTCCTAGAAGCAACCAGACGGAGAATAGCACCCTATTATATACTATTTAAAGACTAATAGATGCTAAGCTAAACTACTATATCTATAATAAAGAAATACTAGCTATTATCTTTAGCTTTTAGCACTAGCGTATATAGCTAGAAGGGACCCCTAAGCCTATTAAGGTAGTTTTAAATTATAAGGCCCTTATAGCCTAGTAGGCACGCTAGGTAAATATCCTATCTTAGTTTAACCTTTTAATTATATATAGATTAGGCGCTATAAACCGTGCGGACGCTCTTATAAGGTGGAAATAAGGCCTAAATAACTAAATGGCTATAAAGATCTTATTATAGACCTAGATGCTACTAGAACTAAAATACCTTAACCCCTAAATACGGGTAGAACTAAGTATAGACTCCTTAGGTGCTAAGATATATTCTATTAACTCCTCTAAACTTAACCTTATTAATAAACTACTATAGGCTAACTAAATAGCCCCCTCTTTATAGGAGTACCGTAAAAAGGTAAAGAATATTACTAGCCTATAGTCCCTTAAAAACAAACTACTTAAGTACTAGGAACGGCTAGTAGTAGATAAGGAACAGAACTTATAGACTTAGCTTATTACTAAAGCTTATACCTAGGTCTTTACAGCCTACCCTAAAAAATAAGACCTATAAGATTATTAGTAACCGCTACTACTAGCCCGGAATAGTTATAGATATTAACCGTTATGTATAAAACTATAATAGCTGCCGTAAATCTATAATCCCACAAGATAAGACCCTAGGACTATTAAAATTACTCCTAATACTAGAACGCCCCTAGCAGTATATCTTTATAAACTTTTATAAGCTACCTATAGACTATGACGGATACGATATAGTTATAATTTTAGTTAACTACTTTAGTAAGCGCCCGTTCTTAATCCTATATTATAAGAATATTAATACTAAAAAAGCAGCCTAACTATATATCTACTACGTCTATTAAATTTAAGGACTATTAAATACTATTATATCCAATTATAGGCCGCAATTTATATTAGCTTTTTGGAATAGGTTTACCTAGATCTTAGGTATTAAGCTAAAGCTTTTTATAGTATACTACTCCTAGATAGATAATTAGACGGAAATTGTAAATTAATACTTAGATTAGAGACTTTGGCTCTTTATTAACTACTTTTAAGACAACTAGGCTAAACTGCTACCCCTAATAAACTACGCCTAAGTAACCCTACCCTACAACTCTATAGGATTTGCCCCTATTTAACTAGAAATGGGTTACTTACCCCGTATAAACTTTAACTAGGAAAGACTAGAAGGACTTTAGACTATACACGAAAACTACCTTATAAGAAAGCACAGCAGTACGCTAAGCGCTTAGAAGAAGCCTAGATAGTAGCCTATACAAATCTAGAAAAGGCCTAAAAATTAATATAATAATAGGCGAATAAGTATAGGCAAGAGCCTAACTTTACCGTAGGAGATATAGTCTAGGTTATAATAAAGAACTAAAAGATAGAACGACCTAGCCGTAAGCTAGATTATTAGATAGTAGAACTATATAAAGTTCTTAAAAAGATAGGCAACTTATACAAAGTAAAGCTCCTAGATTTAATTAAAGTTTACCCTATTTTCTCTTTAGATAAACTACAGAAAGTTATAAACAACCTATTACCTAGATAACAAAAAAACCTCCCCTACTAATCTAAGTTAATGGCGATAATAAATAGGAAATTAAAGAAATACTGGCCTATAAGCTTATAAGGGGAACGTTAAAATATTATATTAGTTGGAAAGGGTATAACCTAGACCCCACTTAGTACCCTATATAGAACTTTATAGGTAGTCCCTATAAGCTTTAGGGGTTTTATAGCCGTTACCCTAATAAATCTAAACCCTTAAAGTGCCTTAACGAATAGATAAAGTACTAGAATAGCGAAGATAAGAATACCTTATAGATATAATACGGACGTATAAAGCCTAAGGGCAGGTTTTTTTTAGAGGGGGAGTAATGTTATAACACTAGTGGAAACTAATAGATATTAGTAAAAACTAATAGATTGTAGCTAATAGATATTAGTGGATTATAGTAGATAGTTATAGACAGTCGCAGACAGTTTTATATAGTTTTAGACAATTGCTGTTACGTAACTAGAGGATTATATATAACGTTGAGCGGCGCTACCCTCTATCTCCTTTCCTTTCTCTAGCTTTAGATCCTCGTTTATAGACAATCTAATCGTATAGGCTTGCGAGACCCTTTTGCTATACTTGTGCCTCAATTGACTGAGTCGCTAATAAAGCCTAGCAGTACGCTAAGAGCTTAGAAGAAGCCTAGATAGTAGCCCGTATAAATCTAAAAAAGGCCTAAAAATTAATAGGCGAGAGACTAACTTTACCGTAAAAGATATAGTCTAGGTTATAATAAAGAACTAAAAGATAGAATAACCTAGCTATAAGCTAGACTATTAGATAGTAGAACTGTATAAAATCCTTAATAAAATAGGTAACTTGTATAAGGTTAAGCTCCTAAACTTAATTAAAGTTTACCCTATTTTCTTACTAGATAAGCTATAGAAAGCTATAAATAACCTACTACCCGGATAAAAGAATAAGCCCCTACTACTAATTTAAGTTAATAGCGACGATTAATAGGAAGTTAATAAAATATTAGCCTATAAACTAGTATAAGGGACACTATAATACTATATCTAATAGAAAGGCTATAATTTAGACCTAACCTAATACCTTACCTAAAACTTTATAGGCTGCCCTTAAAAGCTTAAAGAATTTTATAACTAATACCCTAATAGGCCCAGACCTCTAAAGTACCTAAATAAGTAGATAGAGTGCTAGTATAGTAAAGATAATAAGCTACCTATTAAATATAAGGATAAGAATACCCTATAAATATAATACGGATATATAAAGCCTAAGGGCAGGCTTTTTTAGAGGGGGGGGGTAATATTACAGCGCTAGTGGAAAACAGTGGATTATAGTAGTGGATTATGGCGGACAATCGCAGACAGTTTCTTACTGTTTTAGATAGTCGTAGTTATATAACTAGATAATTGCATAAAACCTTAAGCGGCACTACCCTTCTTCCTTTTTCCTTTCTCTAGCTTTGGATCCTTGTTTATAAACTACCAATTATATAGGATTACGCGTCCCTCTTACCGTGCTCGTGCCTTAATTGACTAAGTCGCTAACACCCTATCTATAAAGTCCCTTCACAGTTAGCAGTTGGTAGGTCTTATCTTAACTAGGGTATACTATAGAGACTTAATAGTGGGCTTTATAGATTAGCTTTATTTATAGGTTATTAATATCTAAAACTATAAGCCGTTCTTAGTATAATAGTAGTCCTTCTTCTATTTCCAAATTTGGGTTACCTTTCATAGCTTAGCCGCGAAGGGCCTTTAGGGAGTTAGCCGTACGGTTTATAGTTAGGATGCAGTTAATTAGTCCTATTGGTTTATTTAGGACCTCTTCTTTTATAGGCGCTAGCTTGTTCCATTTAGAGTATAGCTCCTTAAAAATCCTTAGATTGAGCTATTTAGGATAGAGAAGTACCTATATCTAGTACTAAGCCTTTAGCTCATCCTAGACCTACATCCTATTCCCTTTAGGTTAGAGTATTAGCCTAGGAGTTTTATTTATTAGGACAATATATAATTATAAAGAAGAATTAGGGGGGTATTTTAGCCCACCGGGCCTATTAACTAGTAAGTTACTTTATTATTATAAAATACTCTAGGGCTTTATAATCTATATATATCTTAATCCGGGAGTTTATACCTTTAAGCTCTATACGCTATTAAGACAGCGATTAGATTATAGCTAGTATTTTTTTATTATATATTTCGTAGTTATACTTAGTTAGGTCTATTATTATTTTTAAAAAAAAGTAATAGGGTACTATTCGCCGTCCAGGTAGAGCTATAATAGGATTCCCACCATAACTCCATTAGAAGTATCCGTTTCTAGCATTAATTTAAGGTCCGGGTTATAGTGATGGAGAATTAGAGAAAAAATAAGCCAAACTTTTAGCTTTTTAAAGGTAGAGGCTTAGCTATAACTCTATAGTTATAGATAAACCAGTAGTAGAAGTTACAAAAGCCTAGAAAGGACTAGATCCCCTTTATAGTATATTTATACGTTTTACCCTAAATATATATATAAATAACTGATATAAATAACCAATCGCCCTAAGTAAGCCCTATCTACTAACCTTAATTATTATTTAGCTCTAACCTATTATTTAGTAAGTTTTACTTATAAGGATAAAGCTATAACTAATACGCTATAAGAACTCCGCCCTAAAAGAAAGATCTTAAAGCTAAGTTGCTCTTTAAAATAGCTCTACCTTAGGATCTAATTAAATGCTTTAGATATTACGAACTCTAACTCTTAGGATTATAGTATATCTTCTCCTTCTATTTCTCTAGCTTCGGATCTTCGTTAATAGAAAATCCAATTATACAGGCTCGCATGCATCCTTTTACTGTGCTCGTGCCTCGATTGACTAAGTCGCTAATAGTTATAGTAGACGTTATAGTAGACGTAGAGCTTACGTGACTAGGGGACCGTATAAAAACCCTACTTCGGACGGCGTTGCTATTCTTCTCCTTTCCTTCTCTGGATTTAGACCTTCGCTGATAGACAGTCCAATTATATAGGCCTGCATGCGTCCTCCCTGCTGTGCTCGTGCCTCGATTAACTAAGTCGCTAACACCGGCCTTTAAAGATATACTAAATCTTTATCCATGTATAACTAGAAATTAGAACAGCCTATAAATTAAATAAAAGTATTTTATAGATCTAAAATATAAAATTATCGAAGATTACTAGATCTACATTGAAAATAAGACTCAATCCATTAAACGCCCATATTAACTCCGATCTGATTTCGAGAGCCTCGGCGGCGTAGATAGGGCGGCCGCTGAATAAGGGTAGCCAACTTTATCTGCTTCCATTTTTCTTTGCGGCGTAGAAGGAGGGACCAGTTCGCCCACAAATACCACACTACCAGTGTAAAAATAGTAAGCGGAACGGAGATGGCAAAAAAAAGCCAGGCATTGTGAGAGTAAACGACTGCGTAGGAATCTCCAACTTGCTTCTGAGTGACAAATTGAGTGGAGTAGAAATTCTGTTGCTCATTAAGTCACTTTTGTTCTAAGGGTTCTTAAAGATCTTGTACTTACGGACACGACTGTCGCGGGAAGATAGATCAAAGTAATAATTGTCAAAGTCTTGACCACAGAAGAGTCACGATTACTCTTCTCGGCCAGTTGGCGCATTATTACATTCTCCTGGTTAGCCTCTTCTCCAAGAAGCTTCAAAGTATGCCCATTAGCTCGGTCAAGAAGAGTTGAGACCTAAATTGATTAGATATAAAGCCAAGTCTTCAAGTTAACAGCGATACGTACCAGAGCCTTGGTGCCCTGTGATTTGGAGGATAGTGCCTCTACTTTCTGTTTCATGTAAATGATATCCTGCTGCTTTTCTCGAAATGTTAATTTGATCGCATCCCAATCGTCAATGGAGCATCCCTCGAGATCTCCTCTGAATATCTTGTTGAAGTGCTCATATATGTTAAGCAGCGCAGTGATTGTGTCCAGAGTGGAATCCAGACTGACAAGAATGTCGACGATTTGGTCCTCCACCTGTTTTAGTTCTTGCTCTTGATCATAATCTAGAAACTTGAAATCCTCATTATCTTCTACCATAGCAAGAAGCGCTCTATCTGACTGTTTGAAGAAAGACTATTAGTTTAAGGATCAACCTCTGAGTTACACAAAGAATATTCGTCTTACCTGCTGCTGTATATCCTTTGTGAGGTCAGCAATATACGGCCTCCAGCTTGTAAGTACGGTATCTACAAATATCAAGTGGATTTCGAAAGGGTTGGCGTCTTGAATATTTGAAATGCTACGAGTGTATCTATCAAGTCGTACTTCAGCTCTGCTTGAAGCTCCAACGAGAATCCATGTCGAACAGTTCTTATATTTAGGAGGTTTATAACGATGATATACTGCCGTCTGCCGGAAAGACCATGGCTCCTTGCCGCTGCCACGATTTGTGAACTCCATATATTTTAGAATATATGCACATTCTCTAAGATTTAGCTTGATGACCAGCAGTTAAGTGAGGAAATCGACATACCGAAACCATGACATTTCTTATCTTGCCGAGAATATAGTGGACTAAACTGGAGCCGAGGTGGGCCAATTTCCTGCTCACTATATCTAACACCAAATCCAACCATAAATTCCTTGAACCTAGGGAATACGTGGCAGCAAGTAAGAAGCGTGTCAAAGAGCGATTTGGTAACTTGAATGCGGCTGTAAGATGTCCGCTGACGGAGGAGACTGTTAACTGTTTATTAGATATGATCACAATGATGGTTAAACAACCTACAAAACCCGAAAAATGTGCTTGGTCCTCTAGAAATGATAATTTTAGCCAGCCATAATGCGGTGCAGGAGTCCAAGCTCGTCTTACAGCCACTAGATCTCTTAATGTATGTCGATTGGTAATATTATGAGAGATCAGTCTCGCTCTGCTGACATATCCGGGAGGGCTTGACCGAATTGGAGAATGTTGGTCAATTGCTGGGGCTGGCCCCGTGGTCGAATCGGTGTCGTAGAAAACATTATCCGGTGTTGATTCTAGACTTAATGCCAATGGCCCTGTACCGTATGTATTTTGCTCCACATACATATATTTTTTCTCTCCTTCTATGGATGTGCCAGATTCTTGTAAAAGTTGAGGATTCTTTACCGCATCACGAAGGGTATCTGAATACGCTTCGTCGTGATGCTCGAATATACGGGCCTCCATGCGGGATCCTTTCTCATCATCTTCAAAGAGTTTTTCAGAAACACGTAGAAAATATTCTTCTGTTGCAGGGCTTTGGTCGTAGAAGAGAGTTCTTTGAAAGTATGTAGATGTCTGCATCGTTCAACGAGGCCGAAGCGGAGAATCCACCGCCTTGCTTGATATTCTCTTGTCGGGTCATTCAATCCCTATATGCTGGGCGCTCATAGATTTCGGTGAGCGAAAAAATGCCTAGCCTGGACTTTCCACAGCCTTTGCTGCCTTATATCATGTTGGAGAAGAGAAGATTTTCGCAGGCAGTCTGAGGCTATGCCCGGACTAGTCACGTGCAAATTAGCCCTATTTCAGCCTTGCGACAAATTCTCTCCTTGGCCGCTATCTCTAATTATGCTAAGTTTGGGAACAATTTTACTGATCTAGATAAAGAAATAAAGTTAATTCTTAATTAATGACAACAGTAGGAGACGTAGATAACAAATTTGGATATTAACACTTTCATTTTGGCTTGTTAGTTGCAGATGGAAAGGAAATAACACACAAAAAACTTTTCTCTCATAAGCCAAGAACAACATGCCACCACGTCAGACGCTTGTTACACTAACCAGCGGAAGGCAATCTATTTGGGCTAAGATGAGCAGGTTCTTAGACACATCCGTTTACCGGCACGACGGTTTTTGCCGCCCGGATCTCAAGGCGTCTTGCGAACGACAAGGCATAGTTTCAAATTAAAGATGCACGAAGCGCGAAACGCGAATCTATATGATAGTATTTTAGCATTCCGAAGACTCCTGGTGTACAACGTGACACGTGGACCCACTTTAAGAAGACCTTGTGTTTACGTTGGATTCGTAGTTATCTATTTCCCCCAGCTTCTTTATAAGCATCAGTGGGCGGACTTTCCCGCTGCAGCTCTTCTCCGCAACCACAGGACCCAATCCGAAGTTGAATCTGAATCAACGGCTGTCTCAATGCATTCTCAAATCCTTCACGATCGATATATCGATGATCAAAAGCTCCATACTCTTCTTACGAAGGCATTTGGGATCGATGGGTATAGAGTCAGGGTAAAACAACTTTTAGTATTATGCTACGACTTTTCTCTGACAAAGTTGTAGTATAGGCGTAACAGATGGTACATAGAAACTCCAGAACCGCTTTCGGAAGTCCGTTATGTCCACCCCGGTTGAAAAATGAGTGTTTTCGTACCTCATATCGAAGTGCTTGCATTCATCTCTGGAAGGCTGCTAACAAACCGTAGTCGTTTCTCGAACAGTGCGAAATTCGGCTATGATGCGAGGAGCAGGATCGAGGGTAGGAAAATGGACACAAAGGCGTTTCAAAATTGTTGTGTGTGGGAAAAGATGCCACAATCATGAACTTGCATAACAATTCGGTCGTCTTTCAGCCTTTCTTGCATCATTCAGCTTTTAAATCCTTGGGGCATTTCTAGGGCACGGTCACAATGTTAGAAGCACGGCTCACGAGAGGCTTAACATATTTCATACTTTTATATCGGTTGCCATTATCCCAGGGAGCTGAAAACAGGATCTTCAGTTGCAACCTCAGGGGTCATAGAGAAGCGTTAGTATTCTAGTATTCCCACCTTTTATGACTGCTCTGGTTAGTCTTCCTAAGAAATTCAAGTGTTTGGTTTCCATTCACTCAAATCCCTCAGTAGAGCTTCGTTTTTCTGATGAGGCGGTGTACGCTTTTCACGAATGAATCGACACGGGGTCATGTCGGTGAGTTTCGTGTTGAAAATTCGGATAAGGAAGCCTGTCCGTGCTCAGGTCTATTGCCACCGTGACATTCGGAATCCTCAACAGCAGTATCAATCGAGTTATAACATCTTCTCATTCCATAAATCGTTTTCGCGGCTCCAAGCTTACGGCCAGAGCCAGCAGTGTCAGTACCTTCGCCTCTTGACACTAAAGTGCCAGTACAGAGAACAACTTGCTCCGGCTTTTGAAGGTCCATAAACACAAGCTGCACTAGGTTTGTCTTTTCATATTGGATTGCTTTTGTGTAGAGATATGTAGCCGAAACTTTATCAGTTGAAATGGTTCCATTTCCTAAGAACTACGTTGACTGCCCAAAACCCTTCTATAGTCTCGACCACGCATACCATCTACGGAAGAATCCCATCGTTCATTTACTTTTATACTCTAACTCATGCTCTTCGGGCGGCGGTCCCCTCCTCAGCATCCACGCCATCTCCTCTGCCTGCTCCGGCGTCACCAGCTCCTTCAGCCGCTCCGGGAGCAAGAAATCATGGTCTGAGTACTCAAACCCAGGAACCACAGTCTTCAACACGGTCAGCTCCCTCTCTCCCTAAGTTGCAAATCATTAAGCCAAAAAAAAGGCAAGTTACTAACCTCACTAATCAACAGGCCCCCCTCACTCACCCCCCGCCCTTCCTCATCCTCCAACAGAAAACTCGCCTTGTACTTCCCCCCTTCCACAACCCACTGCAGCCGCTCCCCGCGCTCGACATCCTTCCCCACCACAAACGTCTCCACCCGCGCCCTCCCCGCTCCCCCCTCAACTTCATCCGCATGGATAATCACATACCGCCCGCGGCCCCAATGCAGCGTGTGCACCGTGCGGCCGCGATTGCGATGCCAGGCGCCAAGCGGACGGCCAGGCGTCAGCAGGTAGAAGATAGACGTGCTGGCATTGCGTGTGGCGTCGGTGGGGTCGCGCGGTGTCGCGGTGCGCAGCTGCGACTGCGATGGCGCGGACGCCAGAAACGGGTTCGGAACGCGCAGCGGGTCGCGATCCGTTTCGGCGAAGTAGCCCCCCTCGATGTGTTCTTGCAGCTGCAGGGTCCGGATTACGGAGGCGGTGCGCGCGGGTTCGGGGATGGGTGCTGCGGGGCGTGGGAAGGGGGGATGGAGGGGGCTGGGGAGGGTGGAGT
>Ga0307515_10009170_pt1 | contig 19176 bp, 28 predicted proteins | sample 17_EM_MG_FD_194513 | JGI IMG/M metagenome (GOLD analysis project Ga0307515, IMG submission 194513) | Populus trichocarpa ectomycorrhiza microbial communities from riparian zone in the Pacific Northwest, United States - 17_EM | ecosystem: Host-associated > Plants > Roots > Unclassified | place...
TACCTTGGGAGGTGGCCGATGTATGCGGAAGTGTGGAAACGACCGCTGATAGGAGGTGGTTGAGGGACGATGCGACAGTATGGGGGGAACAGAAAGACGAACTGGAGAAGTAACTCGTTGAGGCGGGGGTATCAGACACCCGTGGTGGCAGCGACGTTGGCGTTGGCGATGGCTCAGATGAGGGGTCTGATGACATCGGAAGCTGCATTGAGGCAGATGTCGAAACGATGGGTATGTCGCTCGGGAGGGCCATTGGGAGGGTTCGTCATATTCCCATCGTTTGGGATCAAGGATGGGGGAAGTACCTGTATTAGTGAGCACATCGACCACCACGGCGTCGATAGTGATGACATTCTGAGACCCTGAATTGAGAATGGTTAGGACACGTGGAACCGTGGGGTCCAAATTTTCAAGGGTAAAGATCAAGGGCTGGAGTTGGATCAGCTCAGGAACGGTGTATAAGGACGCGGATCAGTGAGGCTCTCTCGTCCGTGTTCATGAGAGTGCCATCGACTTGAACCTATGTTGCACTAGGGAGGTCATTGCTGGCGCCGTTCGTTACACAGTTGACGCAAAAGGCGTAGGTCGTAGATGGTTGGAGAAAACCGATGAATACAGCGGCAGTTCCCCCTGCAGAAAGATCGAGGACACGGGTTGTTTGGTGGGCTGAAGGACGTATATGGGAGCACAACACTCACCCGAGCTGCAGGTTTTGGGGTGATTACATAGGAACCACCGATGGCTGGGGGACAGGATATGGCGCCCCAGCCGCCGGAGAACCTTACAGAGTTGCGCGTTGTCTGATTGATGGTGAGGAAGACACGTTGAGAACGAGCGACATTGACGAGAAAGAATAGATACAAAAACACGGCGGGCTGCACCAGGGCCACGAGAGAAGGAGACCAGCTCAGGGGAAAGAAAGAGATGGAGGAATGGATTCGAGGAAAAGAAAAGTTGTGTTCGAACGCGTGGTTACCAGAATGATCATGATCTCTGTGGCTGTCGATCACTCTCTTCTCGATTCGGACATGTCTGACAATTGACCACGACGACGACCGCGTCCCCTCCGCAAGCACAACGATGCCCGCTGCAACCTCCGCCGCGAACAGGCAGCAGAAGGAGAAAAAGATCATCGCCCTCAAGTACTCCGACGGCCACCCTCTCACCCGACAGGACCTCCAGTATGATCTTCTTCACCACATATTCGCAGACCCCCACCAGGTCTTCACCGACCCCTACCCAACCAACCCCGGCCAGGCCCCTCAGCCGAAGCTAACCTTCAGAGATCTCTATCTCAACACTATCCTTCACTCGCCCAAGTGTTCAAGGGGCCCGCGCGACAAGGCCCTCGAAAACCAAGATTTTGGAACCGAATTTGCGAAAATGTCCCTACTCACAAATGTCGGCAGGATCAACACCACCATGGCTTGTCAGTATCCCATCTCCCAAATCTCCGAACGCGCTCTGCTCACCCGCCCCCTTTCTCCAGTCTTCCCGGAACTCCGAACGCAACTGCGGACCTATCATCCAGTCCCGCCGCTCCAGAAGACCGACGGAAATCTCCAAGACGCCCCAAGGATAAAGAACATCCTCAAAGACTGTTATTTGCCATCCGAGGGTAAAGGTGTCCCGTCTCCCAGTCCAACGGAGATCCTTTCTCGTTTGGTGCGTCCTTCTCGGGAAATCCGCGCCACCCCCGCACTTACGTGCCGTTCACCCTTCTCTCTTTCCAGAACCAGGGCCAATCACCGCCAACGACTGTCGTTAACTTGCTATTTGCCATCACCAGTCCTAGTTATTCACCCGTACGTCCATTTACCTGTGATTCCCGGTGATCGGCCTCATTGGGAATCCCAACCAACCTCTCTCTCATATTCATATCGGTCGGTAGATCGTGGCGCGGTCCCACTTGAATGCCGGGTACAATCTCGAATGGGCTGATCTTTTCACTCCCGTTCCGTTCTCTTCCGCCTCAAGAGCACAGGCATTCCTTTGGTTGTGTTACCATTACCTGGAATCCAACACGGGAAACCCATATGCGGATGAATTTGCTTCAACTAACCTGGGATTGGCGCCTCAGCTAATGCCGTTGACACCCGAGGCTACGGCTGCCGAGAATGTCGACACTAGCGAGGAACTGGCATGGGGGGTACAAATGGCCGAAAAGAGGCTAGAATTTTTGGCCAAGGTCAAGACTGAGAAGGAACAGGAGGAACGGGAGAAGGCCAGAGTGAAGGAACAAGAACGGGAAAGGTTGGTCAGCGGGCTGACGGGTGGTCATCCAAAGTCCACCGCTCGGAGAACCTCATCAGTTCATCCACACCCCGGAAGTTCCAGCCGACCGAGAAAGAATGGGCGTGCTTCAGGCTCTCGAACAGAGCGGGATGGTAGGTTCTTTTTCGACTGACGCCATCCAAAGCTGACGGTGGTGCCACAGCACTATCCCCCTCGGCGTTGTCATTACGGAACCACGAACTGGATGGGCGTCCCATGTCGCCTTACTCGCGTTCACAGAGTGGGGCGCATCATTCCCGACGAAACACAGCCGGGCGGTCGGTTTCGGACACATACCATCTCCCAGCAGTAGGTTGGCCAAGGAGGACTCTTGTGGACAATGCGTTTCAACTCGCATTAACGACGGATCCACTGGCTGACTCGGGCGAAGAAGACGAGGACGCCCGTTGCGATTACAGTGAGTTGTCCGAGGACGCTATCCTCTCAACTGGAATACTGAGGTATGTTTGCCCCTGCTAGTCTTCCGATTACACGTCGTCAATCGGTTGCGTGGACGCGCCCCAACACCAGAGGTCGATGAAGCGGACTTGGCACCTTCCGCTTCAACTCCTATAAACATCATGAGGAGGCACAGCGACGGTCGGGACAGGTCCGCCTCTCCAGATACAACGCCTCCGGAACAACGAAGGTTCTACTGATCTTCCCGCGTCCTCTTGTCTCTTTCCTGCATTCTCCGTTTTCCTCTCCGTTCCCTCGCGCTTCCTTCGTTCAGCTTTCCGTTTTCGTCGTCCTCCGCTCAGTGCACACAGCTCTTGCCTACATCACAACCCACACCTTTACAGTTTCCTCCTTTAGTCAAACCCACGCAACCCGCTATTCGAGTCATTCGTTAGTCACACCTCGAACTAAACCTTGGGGTGGGCATCAGTTTGTTCCGTTTTCGTCAAGAGATCCGTTAGTAGTCGATTTCTTCTATCGCTTCGTCCTCTCGTTCCGCGTTCCCGCATTATAAGCAACTTGCTCGCTAGTGTCAACTTATAAACCCGTGTATTAAGTTTTGCTGTTGGATTTGATTGGTCGACAGGGACGTCCCGTTCCTGTGGTCCTTCTGTTTTTGACAGGAAGGGATTAGCCCGGGAGACGGCATAATTTTGGAGTAGCTTGCTGCCAATCTGCCGAATGGCACCTACCCAGAGTGTTTACAGGCAGGTGATTGGTACGTGTGAGTTGAGTTGAGGGGGTTGGCATGATGAACTAAGCGCCCGCTCGGCTACGTCGGAGAAAGCCTGAGCGAGAGAGCTCTGTGCATCCATTGCACCACGCATACATCCCTGATGCGGGGCAGGGGGTGTTGATTCTTAGAAGCCCGCAGACCCTGCGAGGGGTTGGACATCATCTAGCCACCCCTGACATCCGGCCACGAAGACACCGAGATGGGGGACAAGGAGGATATCAACATCACACCCGAGGAACTACCTCCCCCCCACCCTCCTATTACCGCGCGTGACTTCACCATCTCGGGGGGAATGGCGTAGTAATGCGGAAGGGTGCTGCTCCGGGTGACCGACGGCAGAACCCGCTGGAACTGACATCTGCCTGGCAGATCCCTCCCCGAGTAACTGCCCTCCAATAGTAGGACGGGATCTTAGAGGCTGCTGCTGCGGGTGCTCGCTCCTGGACACTGCTCGGTTCCTGGGACCTGTTAGCATTTACTTCCACCCTGCAAAAACCGCAAGGTTCATCGTGGTCACGTGATCCATTGCTCTGCCCTCTCCCTGTCTGTGAGATCTACAGCGACGTGCTGTAGAAAAGTAAAGCATTTCTGTCATAATACTTGTGGTTGTTCGGCTAGTAGCTCCTCGGTACCCCGACATTCGCCTCCGCCATCTCTGGGGTTGTTCGACGGGTAGCTCTCCTGAAGTTTGATCGCTCCTGTGCTTGCCCTGGGCCTGATACAGTACCCCGAGTTTCATTGTCCACTGTTTCATCGGTTCCAATTATACATCGTCTCGTTTCCCTGGACTTTTCAATTCCGAATGTGGCCTGCATCTGCGAACAACGATCTGTTCTTTTGTGGATGTGTCGTTGTTTCTTGGGTCAAAAATTGCACAAGCCCTTTGTGCGGCATCTTTTCCGTCTACCGAGCCGCCCCGAACGCGAAAATACCACAGTCCGGGGCCCTGTCGGCCCTGTGCCCGGGACGTTTACGTCCAGGGTCCTTAGCGACTTTTATTGTCGAAACCAAGATTTTACGGTAAGAACGTGACAGTAACACTGTGACAATCACGTGCCTGCCCTTTATTGTTGAGCGTTCCGGCCGTCCCGCCTTCAGTGACAAAACACCTGCGCGACACATCCGTCTCCTCCCGTCAGTCCTGGCAGATACTGCCATACCAACCCCTCTTCACCAATCTCAGAGCCGGTGTCCGAAACTATCACACAGGGTATTCCCTCGATCAACCTTCCGCTTGTCCGATTTCACACCGCAACGTCCCTCCGGCACACTCTTTGGTGACAGCTGAGCGCTGAGCGCTGATCTGGTTCAAATTATCCCAGCCCGGAGCGCGTGATGTGCTCTTTCGTACCCATGTCATGTTTTGTATCGATTCGCGTTGTGAACCGATGAAGAGCAACGGGATGCTGTTCTTCATCATCCGAACGGAATGTGTATTTTCTGAACAGACCCTCAGTACTTTCAGTCGTTAAGTGCCACCCGACAACAATGGTGTGCCTATGTATGACGTTTATGCTACGTTGCTATCGTCCGCGCTCAAGCAACTCGAAGGGCGAGCACGTCCCCGTAAACTTAACCAACGGGTCCAACCCTGTCCAGTGGCCGTGATCTGTCTCCCGGGTGTACACCGGCACTCGGTGCAGCCCCGCCATGATCTCGAGTACATGATAATCGAACGTGATCATTTTTGCATGCACATATTGTCACTCGACCTTGGTTACCGCCGCACAGCGACCTGTCCGTCCCGGGCTCTGCCGCCTGTCGTCCCTACTTATTGAGTTGTACTTTGTTGATGGCTCGGATGGCTGGGATAAGTTTGTTCCTCCCGCCTCAGGGCTTCGCTTCGCGACGCACCTCGACCCGATCTCGATGCGTTCGATGAAAAAAAAAAAACATTTCAATCGTCTTGCCTTTGTGCGTGTGCCAATGTACCCTACTTTGGTGACTTCGCGGTTACGAACAAACCTGTCCGCCCCCACACGAACCGAGGCGGGATTACGCTTATCCCTGACCGCGATTCTGATTATCAAGCGGGGCGGAACCCGATGCTCCCCTACTTCTGAGCGGGAGACAAGATTTCCCAGACCACCGAGACGTCCCGAAGTGAACTCACCCAGGCGGTCATAGGCAACGGGTTTACGAAAGTCGGTCCCGCATGGCCGCACTCATCCAACTGAATGGGATGACGAACTAACCGGTCCGATTTCTATCTCGCTCCGAGCTACGGCAGACAATTGTTTTTGCTTTTCGGGAAGGAAGGTACATATGGCATCCGTGTCCGTGTGAAATTTTTTTGGGTGTTGCGAAATGGCATTGTGCATAGGGTCCGCCATTGTAGCTCGGTACCGCGGCCGCGCCGAGGGAAGCGGAAGGGTGAATATGAATATTTTTCAACAACCCCAAAAATCCCCAATCGAAACAGCTTGGCGCATTCACCCGCAAAAGGGACCGTCCAGTGTGCACTGGTGCTACTTATAAACTGATCTTGAATGATTGTTCCTCGACCCTATTTGTATACGTTGTGGTTGCGTGTGATTCCTGTACACGGGTATTTAAAAACCCTATTATTGGGGAAGATGATCAAGTTCAGATGCAAGAACAAAAAAAGCGAAGGGGGAAAACAGTCAGGAACCGTCCCGTACCTACAAAGAAAATTTAAACACCAAGCGTTGTATACGTGAGGGTGAAGGGCGAAACGTACACGGCACGCGGGACGGAAAAAAAGAGGGAAGATCAATATGGACATGGGGGAGAAAAGGGAAAACTGTCAATAAGATGAAGGGAAACGCGAGGCGAGTATCGCGCGTCTAAGCCGATGTGTGACGAAATGAAGAACACGACGAGGAACGGGAGGAAGGAAATCTCGATCTAAGGATCCCATGAAAGCTTGAGAGAGCATAAATTACAATAGTTAAAACCCGAACAAACCATAAACATTCATCCACACTCAGAAGGGAAAACTTGACACAGAGCGGCAACAGGAGGTGGGGACAGCGAGTTCGACGAGGGGGAAGGCTGTGGGGGATAGGCTGAAGTGGGGAAGTGAAATATGGACAGTGAGGATGGGGAGGGGGTGGGTTAGCGCGAAGTGCAGTTTCAACCCTTGTCGATGATTCGTGACCGCAGTTTTCACCGTCATTCGGCAAGCCATTTCTCGCATTTCTTCAGATATTTGTCGAGCAGCATGGACAGGTCCCTGACCACGAACGTCAGCACGACCCTCGCAAAGAACTCGGACGCGTGTCGAAGCTTCGCTTCCAGTGAGACCCGGAGTTCTGGTGGGAAGGCAGCGTAGACCGGAGCCATTGGAGCCGAGTACATCGCCCTCGTGTGCTCATCCAGCAGCTGCGTCTGGAGGAAAAGTTTCGAGAGCATCTGAACGTAGATGGCAGGGGAGTCCAAACTAGGTCGCCATCTATCAGCACCTCCAACACAAAGGAAGGGAAGAAATAACCCACTTCTTGCCTGCAGTCAGTTTATCCAACCGCCGCGTGAGTTTTCCACCCCACGAATTGATCTGGGCAGATAGTTAGACCAACGACCGCGCGTAAAAGAAACTGCAGAACTTACGCCACCACTCTTCTTCGTTACGAAACCCTCTCCAACAGCCAACTTCTTCCCAAAGTTCGCCACGACGCCATCACACACCCCAGAGAACTCCTCCAGCTTGGAGCTCCAGATCTCACCTTCCTTCTTGCCGATACTCCCAATACCGAGAACCATCCCGCTGCTGACGTTTCCCGCGCCAAATATATCAACGCTGCAGTTTTGAATCTCTTCCAAAGCAGAGAGCAACACCTCAACGACCCGGACCTTTTCGGGGATGTTCGCCAGTTTGGCGCCCCCTTGCGACCAAACCTCATGAGGCACGTGTAATCGACGTGTGACATAACCACCCGTCTTCGATGTCATCGTCTGTCGTAACAGGTTCATCATATGGTAAGGTTGCCGTAAGGGTTCCGCAGGAGGTGCGGGGGGTAGCGGGGAAGTGGGTGTTGATGGAAGGTGTTCTGGAAGAAGTGGGGGAGGAGGAACGAGCATAGACGCCGCAGTAACTGTGTGTGGTAAGTTCAATACCGTGTTTATTGAGATGCTCATCTGGGCATTGGGGCCCAACCTGGAAGGTATTGACACCTTCCTCACTCCAGGGCCGTTGGTCGTCTGTATTTGCATCGTCGAACTGACGGGGTAACCACCGGCGGTGGTGGGCCGACGACCTGGTTGAGACGCAGCGCGGTTACGCCCTAGACTCAACATCTGTACGGTGTTGTTGGGGATCGCTGGGGCGGTCAGCCGACTCACGTTTGGGACCGAGGCTGATATTTGAGCTTCCGTGGGAGAACCCGTGATGGAAGGTGGGGCAGATGTCTTGCCTCGCCTCTGGGAGATGGTTCCCATCACGGGTGAGTTATTGATCAATGTTGTAGTCAAGGATCCAGCCGAGCTCGAGTCTGAACGCGTGGATACACTCGAATCGCCCCTCGCCCTCGATGTTACGACGTTCGACGGGTCAGGAGAGGACGGTCCGTGCTGCTGTTCTGAATGCCCACCAAACCGTGGTGTAGCCGGGGTGTTGCTTTCAGGGGCAGGGAGCGGAGGGAGAGGTTGGGAGTCGTTGTACTGTCTCTGAGCAGACAGTACGCTCTTTGACCGAGGTCGTCGCAGTGGTGGCTCCTGTTCGACCTCAATCTGTTTGCCCACAGTTTCCTCCCGCCGTTCAACCTCTTCTCTCAGCGTCCCGAGCCTCGTCCCGGAGCCAGTTCGCGTGTGACCCAATGCACTAACGGTCTGCCTAATTGCGGGTTCCGGAAGTTCTGGAATCGCCTGTATTGTTGTTGGATGCTCGGAAGTTGGGGCAGGGGGTAAGGAATTAGTCGGTGGTGGGGCTGCAGGAGGAAGGGTAGAAGATGCGCGAGCGCGATGTGGAACGGTTGAGCTGTAGTTCGGGTTCCGCATAGTTGGGAGCGTAGCGGTGCGTGATCGGTTACCAACAAAAGTTCCGTTCATCTCTCCAAAATCGCCAGGTTGGGTGTTACCGTACGGGTGTACCACAGACGGCGCGAGGGTGGACGTCGATGAGACAGTCGAGGAAACGGAAGGCCGAGGACTATGTCCAGAACTGTAACCATGCTCAACACCAAACATAGCGGTACCGATTGCTTCGACGCCATCTTCGATTTCACGTGAGCCATTCAGTGTCGTATATTGAGGGGCAGGGTGTTGCGGATCTCCATGGAGATCCTCCGTTGAAGAGGCAGGGTACGACGGACAATCCGACGCCTCGGAGGCTGAAGTTTCAGGCGAAGACGCTCGTGCGTAAACGGATGCATGATTTGTTGAAGCTGTTAGGTGGGAATCCACAGGGATACTGTAAATCAGACTCAGGATATTCATGCGTTCGGCATAGGTATCGTGCTGGGAGGCGTGGTACGTCAGTAAGAGCAAGCCACTGCAGTTTGGGGGTTAACCCACAATCGATCTCAATCGCCTGACTTCCTCCTCTTGAGCAACAACACTGCGACGCCTACCATTTCTTCTTCTGTTGGATTCAGTGCTGTCTTCTCCCCGTATCACTCTTTCCATGACTTCGCTGAGGAGGGCCACGCTCTTGCCATACGCGACGACAGCAGCGTAGGGGTCATCGTTCGTCGAGTCCAGGCGAACGGCTTCGCGAGCGAGTTCAAGTGCGCGTGTAAGAGCCCTTCGCGAGGATGGTCGTCGCTCAGAATGTTGACGTTCGTTGGTAGGGGATAATCTGAGCCGGTCAGGCATGATCTCTTGATGAGGCAGGTCCGTGGCAGGTCGAAGCTGCGAGCGTGGGGGAGAGTCGGTCAGGCTGTATGGTGAAGTGGGAGGAGGTGACCGGGCAGAAGATGATCTATAGGTCGGGGGCGTGTTGGATTGAGAATGGAGTGGGGCAGTGGCCGGGTTGGTCGAGGTCGTCCGTCTTTGGTATGGATCGTGAGCGTGGCCTGCGCCGTTGAGATTCGGGATATATATCGTTGACGACCTAGACGTCTCGTAGTCCGGTGGTAGTGTTGGACTCGCCGGCGAGCTGTAGGGTGGCACGCTCGGTATCGGTTGGGTTGGAGGGGGACCTAGGGGCGGGACGTGGAGACCAAGTGATCTCCTCCGGTGGGAATAGTAGGTCCGCTGAGGCGAGCTCAAATGGCCGCCTTCGTTCCAACCCGGATTCCTCACCATCGACGGCGGCCTATATTCGAGCTCGAGCTCCATGCGGTGGTTGCGGACAGAACGAGGAGAGCGTCTTTCGCCGCTTTCGGTTGAGAATGGATGCGGGACTGAGGTGGCAAAGGCGGAAAGCCAGACTCAAAAACAAAATAATAGCGAACAACACCCCAATCAATCCGGAAAAACAGACCAAGGTAACGAACAAAGGGTAAGGATCACGGCGGATTGGTTCGTTGTGTGGATGGATCTGGCCACTTATGGAAAGACCGGCTGTTATCCACCTCATCCGTTTCCGACGGGAAATCTCAAATTTATTACACTAAAGAATTGGTCGTATTTGTAGACGAGCCGTGGATACCATCCTCATCAGTGGTATCACTATGGCCGGATAAACGAGTGTCGGTTTACGGGTCGTGGAATCAAGGTGTGTAGAGAATGGAGGACAGCCATCACCCATCTTGATGATCTAACTGATCTCCGTCCGAAAAGGATTTGAACAGACAGCACCCACACATAGAAGGATCATGACACGGGAAAGAAACAAGAACGAAAGAGCGGGACTTTTGGAGTCGAACATGCGGGTCGATTTCCGGGGTATATCACACTTGCATGGTCTCCATAGAGTGCCCTCAAACGTACTCTCCACCTGGACCCTGGGAGGCAAGGCGACTCTCCAAGTTTCTGCCGCATCAAGCATCAGCATCCCTTGTTACAGCCTGTCCAAATGAAACACTTTCTTACCTGAGCGATTCCTCCTTCGCGAGGAGCTCTTGTCTCTTTTCGTGAATTTCCCTTTGAACCCTGAGCTCGATCTCACGAAGCTTTGAATAACGCCATGTAAGTGCATCGCTCTCATTCGCCAGGAACCACGTACCTTCTCTTCCTCCCTACGAAGTTGCTCTTCCTTGAGGCGCACACTCTGGGTAGCGAGCTCCTCAGGCAAAATGGAAGAGTCACTGACAGCGAGTCAACAAAGACGCGCGCCGGAACCGGGGACAAAGCACATACTGGGTATCGTTGTTGACGGTGCGAGACAGCTTCTCGGTACGGTATGTCTCATAGAGAACATCATGCGTCAGTGCCTTGAGATCAGCCAAGTGCGTACTAGTTCCGAATTGTTATGACCAAGCGCTCAGGAGATAAATTAAAGCGACGCACTTCAAGAGGGCCCTTCTCAAGCTCGGGAAATCCGAGTGCTTCGGGTTGTCTACCTCAGCAATGCCCCATGGGTAGATCCTGGCCCGAACTGGTTCGCCCTCCATCTCGACTTCCTCCTCCGAGCCAATGATAGCGAAAGGCATCAAAGACTAACCGAGAGTATAAACATCCCAGAAGCGCAAAAAGCGTAAGTTTGTCACCACGTACCCTCAACTCGCTGTTGTCCTGGATAGTATCTTCGTCGTCTTCCTCGACATCGTACGGGAAGTTGTAGACGGGGATGTCGTAGTGGTCAATGTCCTCCATGATCTGTAGGAAGCTGTGAGCTTGAACCCAAGTCCGAGAGTAACAGGTCATACCCTCTTCTTGAAGGCCTTGAGCTCGCTGGGCGTCAGGGAATCGGCCTTGCCGATGACGGGAATGACGTTCACGCGAGGTGACAAGCGACGCATCAACTCGATGTCCATTTCCCTCAAGCTGCAAATACAAGCCTCAGCATCTGACGCGTTTTAAAGTAACCACGAACGCACGAGTGACCAGTCGGGGGGATGAAATAGAGTAAGCAGTGAACACGGTCATCCCTAAACCTGGGGTTACGCTTGATACGCGACTCTTCAGCCAAAACATCGTCGTATTGGCGTTCAAGGTGACCCATAATTTCCTGAAAACTACAATGGACTTAGGCGGGGCCTGATTTCGAGGTAGTCGTCACACTTACGCGAATTCGTTGTCGATATTGTCACCGAAACCGGGCGTGTCAACGATGGTGAGGGCAATACGAACACCCTCCTCTTCGAGTTCTACTACATCCATTCAGCGCTGCACGTGCGTAAACGCGAGACACAGTACGAACCAACGTTGACGGGCTTGATCCTGATACCTTCCTCGATGTGAGCTGTTTCAGGACTATCCGACTGTTTGTGGGCGAGAACGTCCGATTCGCAGAGGGTGTTCACGAAGGTTGTGCGTCCAGTACCAGAAGCACCTGCAAGACAGAAATAGCGGCGGTCAAGCAATGATGGAGTTGGAAAGTAGTAACATGACGACTGACCGACAACCATAACGGTGAACTGGACACCCTTCCTGACTTTATTTCCCCTTCGCTTTCCGGCTGCGAATGACATTCTTGGTTTTTTTGCGCTGCTTGTGGTTATACGAAGAGGGGGAGAGCGCGTCGTCGGCGTTCGTTGTCTTGGTCGACTGCGTCTGGGCTAAAGCGGGCAGACGAGTTGGGAAGCGACTTTCAAACTCCGTCGTCGCGCTCCCTTCACTCCCTTCGTTCAGCCACAACCGCGTCCTCTGCAAATCTTATTCTGGATGCATGGTCGCTCGTTTCGTGGCATTATGCAGGCTCTCGCATCGCTGCTCTCGACCTCTCAGTGTCACTAGGTCTTTCGCTACGCGAAGGTCGGCTTCTTCTGCGGTCAAAACGAAGAAGAAACTCTCGGAATTGCCTCAGGCAAAGTTACAGGCTGATGGAACTGCTGCTCCACCTTTGGAACCGTTCAATGGCGGCCTAGGTATCAAGAAGTCCACTCGCCGTACATCCAGTACGCCATTTTGACTCGACGCATGTAACTACGTCTAATTGCGATCTTGAATATATTTAATCTCTGTTCACGCTCAAAAGAGAGAGCGGTTAAAATACAAGCCCCCGCCGACACTGAGGAAGTACCTGAGGCTGCCCCTAAGCGGAGGAAGCGTACCTCTCCTAAGGCTGTAACGACGAAGGACAAAGATGAGGATGACGCAGTGCCAGGTAGAGCAACTGTTCCCTCTGATACGACGCTTGCCTGAATAACCCAAGAGAAACCCAGGAACGCCCTGGCTGCCGAGGTTTTAGAGAACCTGGCCAAGTTCCCTCGTTGCATCCTCCTGACCAGGGTTGGTCAATTCTACGAGGTGTGTCTGTTAGCGCTAGCATCTTCCCAATCTCTCATGATCGCTACTAGTCATATTTTGACCAAGCGGCAGAGGTCTCCCAACTGCTGAACATCAAACTCACTGGCAAGAGCTGGGGCGGCCAACGGGTTCTCATGTGTGGCTTCCCGATCCTGAATCTCCACAAACACCTGAAAGTCCTGGTGGAAAAAAATAAGCGATGCGTAGCCATGTGCGAGGAGTTCCTGAGGGAACCTCTTGAAGGACCCAAAGGCGGCTTTGATCGTAGAGTCGTTCGAATTATCACCCCTGGGACGCTCATCGACGAACCATTTCTGAACGCGGACGAGAATAATTACCTGCTCTCAGTCGGAACTCGAGGACTGCTCGAGAGTACCGCACAGATCGTTGGACTATCATGGATTGATGTGTCGACTGGCGAGTTCTTTGCGAAAGAGTGCACCGCCGAAAACCTCAGGGATGAGCTAGTCCGTATCGCCCCTCGAGAAGTGGTCATGGACAAGGACGCAGCTGGCGATAGTCACCTCTCCGCCGCACTCCAAGTTATGGATCAAGAGGGGATCGTCCTTTCTCTCGTCACGCCCAAACCCACCGAACAAAGGAAAACATCCGAACCACCCGAAGTCATGGAACCGTCGGCCTCAGCTCTCAGCCAGAACGAAAGCGCGGCAGTGGAGCTGCTCACTACGTTCCTGCATGACAATTTGCTCGAGTCCATGCCCAAGCTGACCCAACCCAGCAGGGAGTTCAGCGAGGGGAGGATGGAAATTGACTCCCATACTGTCAAGGGCCTTGAGATTCGGGAGAGCATGAGAGAAGGTGGAACCACTGGCAGCCTTCTCAGCGTCATCAAACGCACGGTCACTTCCAGTGGGACTCGCCTATTAACAAGGTGGTTATGTAGGTTGGCCCGTGACACCCCTCCCATCAACTTTGCTGACGATGCCAATGTAAGGTTCCCCTTCCACGAGGCTTGACGAGATAAGTTTCCGGCAATCGCTGGTCGCGTTCTTCGTTGCACGTCCACACGTCCGCGATGACGTCAGGCAGCTCCTATCGGGTGCAGAAGACGCCACCAGGATACTCCAACGGTTCCTACTTGGCCGAGGACTCCCTAGTGACTTTTCCTCTCTTAATTCTTCGATCATCACCTGGATTTCCATCGGCAACCGCCTCAACTTGGAGCGCGAACAGGAGCTGAAGGAACGTGGTCAACTCGGTGTTGACGAATGGTCATGCGTAGAGACGTTGTTGGGGAGGATGAAGAATCTTGCGGACCTTTCGGTGCGCATCACCGCATCGCTGACCAGGACCGACTTGTCCGCGGATATCGAAGCTGAGCCCGAAGCCGAGGAAGAGGAAGGGACGACACCCGACCCCGATTCACCTGCCGAGATCAACTTGACTTCTGGAGCGGCAAAGTGGACCATCCGGCCAGAGTGAGCATCTCGCTGTATCGTTTGGAATTAGTGCTAATGGCAGTTTTAGTTTCTCGGAGGAGCTCGCGGGCCTACACAGAACTATGGCGAAATTACTCAAGCAGAAGGAGGCCCTGCAACGTGAGCTAGGAAACAAGTATGGTGCGTCAGTTGTGCCCTTCCCGTGCGATCACTTCGCTGAGATCTTCCAGGTGTCTCTTCATTGACGTTGCGATCTTCCGCAAGTCAGGGGATGTTTGTTCACATATCCCGTGGCAAACGCGACGGACTTATACTGGCGGAATACCCAGAGTTTGTCCACCTGACACAGACTGGCTCAACTAAAACCTATTTTCACCATGCACGTCTGCCTTTCGTGGTTGCGTATTATTTTATTGATATTGTCTGTAGAAATGGGCCGTGCTTGGTCAACAGATCGTAGAGACATCCTTTGCGATCACTGCGGTGGAGAAGAGGGCTTTTGAAACCCTAAGAGACGAGGTTTGTACCTTCATCCTTCTTTTGTCTTCTCAAAACTCAAGGACTTCAGGTCACAGCTCGCGTCGAGGATATCAGACAGAATTCCAGGGCCACCGATGAGCTGGACGTTACACTGGGTTTCGCGAACCTTGCAGCGGAAATGAACTTGTGTCGACCCTCTGTGACGAACGAGTACGCATAACAACCTATCCAACCAAGAAGGCGTGATGACACCATTCCTCTCCACTTTCTAGCCATTCTTACGACGTGGTTAACGGTCGACACCCCGCCGTAGAACTCGGACTCTTAACTTCCGGGCGCGTTTTCACTCCAAACAGCGTCCACCTCCGACCGGAATCCCGTTTACACATCATCACCGGTCCAAATATGGCCGGGAAGTCTACTCTGCTTCGACAAACCGCACTGATCGCGATACTGGCGCAAACCGGTTCGTTCGTTCCAGCGGAAAGGGCTACAATTGGGGTTATCGACCGATTGTTCTCAAGGATCGGTGCCAAGGACGATCTATTCCGAGACCGGAGCACGTTCATGGTCGAGATGCTCGAAACGGCAGAAATTCTCAAGCACGCCACGCCGAGAAGTTTGGTGGGTCCTTCTTCTTTGCTTCTATGGTTAGGGGTAGAATCGCGTTTACGTTTATTTTTTCGCAGGTGATCATGGATGAGGTTGGACGTGGCACCACGATCGAGGACGGTCTGGCGATCGCGTTTTCGACGGTCCACCACCTCAGCTCTGTCGTGCAATGCAGGGTGCTATTCGCCACTCATTTCCATGAGCTCGCGGATATGCTGGGTCAATCCACCGACGACCCTGCGTCCAGCTCCTTCGGAAATATCAACTTCTATTGCACCGGCGTGGACGAGACAGATGTGATTTGTTCTCATCCCTGACACGTGTGCGCTGACTAACATTTTCCTTGTAACAGGACGGGTATTTTAGTTACTCGTATAAACTCAAGCCTGGTGTCAACCGCGATAGTCACGGCCTCAAAGTCGCCCACCTTGCAGGGATGCCACAGCCGGTTCTCAGGATCGCAAAGGGCGCACTTGAGTGGTTGAGAAAGGCCCACACGGATAATACTAGCCAACGGGCCAAGGAACTGAACAGATTAGGCCGGACACTCTGTGAGATCGACAGCCCCAACCGACCAGCCCCATGAACAAGTATCATATAAACCGTACATAATAGCATTTGGTATTTACGTTACTAACGCATATAGATAATCACAAATACTCAGTTCCGTTCTCTACTTACTGGAGCTTTGAGCGGATGTGGTTCAGGGCAGATCCAGCCCGTAACCAATTGAGCTGGTCAGTGGACATAGTGTGTTTCGTTGGAATCTCGAAGGTCTCTCCAGAGCGTTTGGTAACGTTCAGGCGGACAGGGCTGGATGAATCACCATTAAGGAGACCCTCCAAACCAATAGTCTCAACTGTGTCTCCTGATCCGATTCTCGAGTAGTCTGAAGTGTCCGCAAACCATAGGGGCAAAACCCCTTGTTTCTATTCCTATTATCAGTATGTTGAAAATGGAAGATATTCGACGATCCATTCTCACCTTGAGGTTAGTTTCATGAATGCGTGCGAAAGATCGAGCGACGATCATTGCGCATCCTGTGAGGAGATCAGCAATCGACGCGAGATTCCCCCAAGTTGCAAGGATGCGTACCATAAAACCTGGGCTGCAGAGCTGCGTGTTCACGTGCACTACCTTCGCCATAGTTTTCGTCAACAACCAATGCCCATGGTTGTCCCCGACTTTTGAATCGCTTCGCAACACCGGGGATGGTATCTTGCTCGGATTGGGAGGTGTCACGGTCGTGGTCGAAGGCGACGTTCATGTCTCCACCTTCGTCGTTGATGGCCTTGGTTCGAGTTAGAATGGGATTCATTGCGTGACCAAAGCGGTAAGCACATACAGTGATCACTAGAATGAGAAGGTTAGGTGCGAACGGAAGGGACTGAAGAACCTGGCTTACGCAGGTTCTCGGAAATGTTCGTGATGTGTCCTTTGTATTTCAACCATTTTCCCTAGAGGAGATGGCAGCGATGAGCATCTTTACAGAAGTCATCAATGCCAACCTACAGCAGCGGAGATGTGATCAGTCGTGCACTTTCCTCGAACCCGCATTAGAACCTTCAACGGTGGTAACTCAAGCCCTCGGACGTTGTGAGGACCAAAGTGACTTTCAAAAGGCTGAAGGATTTCCAACCGCTGAGAGTCAGTTCGGATCACAATCTCAGCCTCTGCCTGAGGTTCAGGCATCGGTCCTGGGTAATAGGACACATCACCCGGGGTGAAACCTGCTGATGGCAAGTCCTTTCCGGCTGGCGGCTGGAATTTGAACAATTCACCCGATGGTGTTACGAGGGAATCCGTCATAGGGTTGAAGGAAAGCTTTCCGGCATAACTCATGGCAGTGACGATGGTAGGGGAGGCGAGGAAGTTCATGGTCTTGACGTTTCCGTCGTTCCTGGAACGGAAATTCCGGTTGAAGGAGGTGAGGATGGCTACGAAGTGGTTCAGTGCACGATCAAGTGAGATGCTCAAGGCCCACCATTTTCTTCTCCTTTCTTGTCTTCACGCTTCCACTAGATGGTGTTTAGCAACTATCAGCAATGTTGAAGGGATGTTTCACGAACCTGTCCAATACATGGGCCACATGCGTTTGCCAACACCGTGGCACCGGTTTCCTCAAGAATTTCAGTAATATTGTCTCGTTCAATCGTTGCCCTGATCTGTTCAGACCCTGGTGTGCAGAGAAAGGGGACCTAAAAACGAAGTCAGGGACGCTCAACGACAGCGAGATTGTTAATTTCGAGACCTGCAGCCTCAGCCCAACCTCCTTCGCTTGTTGAGCCAGGTTCGCGACGCGTGTCTGTTATGAAGTCAGCGGCGCTCCCGTGCTGGAAAAATCAGAATCACCATATCTTCATAGGAACTGTTTGTGCAGGAGCCAATGAGACCAGCAGACAGTTCGTCGCTCCATCCGTTCTCTTTGATGAAAGAGCCGAATTTGGACAGAGGGGTGGCCAAGTCAGGTGTAAACGGGCCGTTGATCGTGGGCTCTACTTTGGAAAGATCCTACCCACTCGTTAACCATATTTACGCTCCAAAAGAAATGCAGAGTTACAATCTCAATGACTTCGTCATATTCAGCGCCTTTGTCTGCCGCTAAAAAGCCATTCGCGGCCGCCCGATCCGCTGCATGAGCGACGGGGGCACGCCCTGTGGCATGCAGATATGCGCGCATGTTCGGGGTATATGGGAACGTGGACGTAGTGGCACCAACTTCCGCGCCCATGTTGGAAATCGTTGCCAGTCCTGAAAAACAGGGTTAAGTACGCTAAGCAAGTGCAAGACTTCCAGCTTACCGGTACACGATTGGGTAAGGAGCCCAGGACCGAAGTATTCAAGGATACGGCCAGTTCCACCCTTGGGAGGGTAAGATTGTGTTACACTTGGATTCTAGGTCTCTTACCTTCACTGTCAGCTTTCCGGTGAGATACAGAATCAAATCCTTGGTCGTGGCCCACCCGTTTAGATCGCCGGTTAGTTTGATTCCTACACGGCGGCCATGATGAGAAACGACAAAACCACACTGCATGAATACACACCAACGACCTTCGGAGCCTTGAGCTCCCAAGGGGTCCCAGTCATAGCATCCACAGCGTCTGCTCCGCCGACCCCGATGGCTAACATACCCAAACCAGAAGCGTTTGGTGTATGAGAGTCGGTTCCGAGCCTAAAAGGAGTCAGGTCACTACCGTAACATCAGGGGGAGAAACTGGGACACACATCAGCATGCCGGGAGCGGCGTAGTTTTCCAGGACGATCTGGTGGATGATTCCGGACCCAGGCTTCCAGAACTCGATTCCGTACTTCTTGGCCGCGCTCTCGAGAAAGTCAAATACCTCCTTGTTGGAAACAAGAGCACTCTGTGGCTTAAATCAGAGGAGTTTTGTGGGCTCCAGGGGAATATGGTCACCTCGAGGTCGGCATGTGCACCACTTGACGCCTGGATCAGATGGTCGCAGTGTATGCTAACAGGCACAGCACACCGGGAAAGACCAGCGCTCATGAATTGCAACCTGTTGATTCCGGTCGGTGAATTGAAACGGCATTTACATCAGGGCGGGGGGTTTACAGAGCCATTCTGGGAAATTTTCACTGATCAGTAAACTGACATCTGAAAAAGGTGACGATAACACATACTGCGCGCTTGCGTCTTGCATAGCAACCCTCTTTCAGTTGGCTGAGGTCAGAATCTGAGCCGCATTGCTAGAGAAAAATAGCCACGTGCCTGTGGATGGAGAAGAAGATACGTCTCCCCACGTTTGAGTCCTCCACTACTGATTGTCTTTTCGGGGTCAGCCAGGTGACTGTACAAAATCTTTTCTGCCAAGGTCAATCGCCGGTTGTCCAAGAGTTTGCGGACCAGCGCGAGTTTGTCTTGAAGAGCATGGTACGGCGGAGTGATAGAAGTGCAGTCTTTCTCCTTGAGCGGCGCGTGAGTCGCAAGGTACCTTCGCGCAA